>VMHT01066862.1_pt1 | contig 33550 bp, 45 predicted proteins | sample 4693611 | NCBI WGS metagenome assembly VMHT01 (sample SAMN12280063, study PRJNA550983) | marine metagenome | isolation source: seawater sampled from same location over 5 years 0.02-0.2 micron viral filtrate | place: USA: collected off the coast of southern California halfway between the port... ...
GATGTTATGAGACCGGTACCCCGCCCCGGTGCAGTTATTAAAAGTGGTTCATCACCTCTAACAAATGAAGACCGGCGCAGTGGAATATCATCCATAAACAAATTACAAAAGCTACCACAACCAAGAAGAACTGTCTATAAAGGTCAGATTAAACGCGCGGAAACTAAAGCGGGTCTAGATGCTATCGTCCAAAGAGCTACAATTGAAAGTAAAAAACAACCTAAGTGATTGAAAATCTGAGATATTTTCATACACAATGGACTACGACGAGTGCACCGTCATAACTGAAATGCCCCTCAGTGAGGAAGTTACAGATTTCATTGAGAAGGGTCTTCACCGAGACATGACCGACAAGGATGTGATCGAATGGTGTGATGACAATCTTGAGGAAGTTGCAGAAATATATGAGAAGTACAGAGGTACCTACTTGTCATATAGAGATGCAGAAATGACTTTGTTTTTTACCCAAACTGTGTATTGGAGAGATGATTATGCGGATATGATTAGAACTTTTGTAGCATGTAATTAATCAACTTCTTCAATTGTTGGACCACCGGGTGGCGACGGCTTCTCTGCCTCAGCCCCGGCCCCAGCGTTCATGAAAGGTGCGAGCACCTGTGTGAACTCTTGTTGCTTGTGTTCAATTTCGTCAATCTCCGCGGTTCGGTTATTATCGATCCAAGTAATCATTTCGTTGATTTTTTCGTCCAATGTGGACTTGTCTTCCTCGGGTAAAGATTCAGCCGTTGTTCGTGCACCGTATACCATGGCTTCGAAGTTGTTCATCGTTTGAACTTTCTTTTCGTAGGCTTCATCTTCCTCCTTGTATTTTTCCGCGTCTTGGACCATCTTCTCAATTTCTTCCTTAGATAGTCGACCCTTGTCGTTGGTGATGACAATCTTTTCAGAATTACCCGAAGCTTTGTCCTCAGCCGTCACGTTTAAAATACCATTCGCATCGATATCGAAACGAACATTAATTTGTGGGACACCCCGTGGAGCTGGGGGGATACCCTTCAATTCGAAGGTTCCGAGGAGGTGGTTATCCTTGGCTCGGGAACGCTCACCCTCGTACACTTGGATGAGGACACCCGGTTGATTATCAGAGTAGGTTGAAAACACCTGTTCCTTTTTGGTCGGGATGGTAGTGTTTCTCTCGATGATCTTGGTCATGACACCACCAGCTGTCTCTAGACCGAGGGATACTGGGGCTACATCCAAAAGGAGGAGGTCTTGAACAGAACTGTCAGTGACCCCAGAGAGAATGGCAGCTTGGACTGCCGCACCATAGGCTACGGCCTCATCGGGGTTGATGGACTTGTTTAGTTCCTTTCCATTGAAGAAGCTCGACAACATTTGTTGAATCTTGGGGATGCGGGTGGAACCACCAACTAAGACAATCTCATCAATCTTAGATTTATCCATCTTTGCATCCTTGATGACCTGTTCAACGGGTTCCATACATTTTCTAAACAGGTCCGCGTTGAGTTCCTCAAAGCGGGCACGGGTGATGGATGTGTAGAAGTCAATACCCTCGAAAAGTGAGTCAATTTCAACACTGGTTTGAGATGTCGTAGAGAGGGTTCTCTTCGCACGTTCACACGCAGAACGAAGTCTACGGAGAGCACGAGCGTTTCCGGTGATGTCCTTCTTGTGCTTCCTCTTAAACTCTTCCGCGAGGTGACGGAGAAGACGAGCGTCAAAGTCTTCACCTCCTAGGTGGGTATCACCCGCTGTGGCCTTAACCTCGAAAATACCACCTTCAATGTTGAGGAGTGAAACATCAAACGTACCACCACCAAGGTCAAAGATGAGAACATTCGTATCTTCTTCCTTATTCTTGTCCAATCCGTAGGCAATGGCTGCGGCGGTGGGTTCGTTTATAATTCGAAGACAATTGAGACCGGCGATGGATGCAGCGTCTTTCGTAGCTTGTCTTTGGGAATCGTTAAAGTATGCTGGGACGGTGACGACTGCGTCAGTCACCTTTTTACCTAGGTACCCTTCGGCGACTTCTTTCATCTTGGTCAACACCATTGAAGAAATTTCCTCGGGTGCAAACTCTTTGGTCTCCCCATGAAACTCAACACGAATCATGGGCTTGTCACCAGATCCTGCTACCACCTTGTAGGACCAATCTTTCATGTCATCTTGAACCTTGGAGTCTGAAAACTTACGACCAATGAGTCGTTTTGCGTCAAATACCGTATTTATTGGATTCATAGCTGTTTGATTCTTAGCCGCATCCCCAATGAGACGCTCACTATCTGTAAAAGCCACGTAAGATGGCGTCGTGCGATTTCCTTGGTCATTTGCGATGATCTCTACACGATCATTTTGCCAAACACCAACACAAGAATACGTAGTTCCGAGATCGATACCAATTGCTTGAGACATAATATACTGGTATAGAGTTTCTTTTCTCTAATTAATTTAAAGAGGTAATTCTTTATTTAAAGAATGGAATGTTGTCAGGTATGTTGCGAAAAGATAAATAAGATAAATCACAAAAAAGTCAAGTGTCCATTTTGTGATTTAACAAGTTGTCGGACATGCTCACAAAGGTACATACTTTCTTCGTTTGAAGATCCCCATTGTATGGGTTGTAAAACGAGGTGGGATCGTGAATTTATAGATTCATTTTGTACTGTAAAATTTCGCAATAAAGATCTAAAACTTCATCGTGAAAATGTATTACTCGAAAGGGAAAAGGCTCTAATGCCATCGACCCAACCAGAGGTTGAGAGACTTTTAGCGATACGAAGATTACAGCGTTTGGCTAGGGAACAAAGAGAAAGACTTTTTCAGCTGCATGAGGCGGGTGAAAATGTTCCAGAACTTGGAATACTCTACAATGAAATGGAACGAACATATAGAGAACTTTCAAGATTGAAAAATGTTGGTGATCCCACCCCCACTACCTTTACGAGACAATGTCCAAATGAAACTTGTAAAGGTTTTTTAAATGTAGATTGGTATTGTGGTCTATGTGATCAATATTTTTGTAAAGATTGCAATGAACCTGTGGCCGATGACCATGAATGTGATCCAGGTGTTGTCGAGACGATGAAACTTTTAAATCGGGATAGTAAATCTTGTCCAAAATGTGGGATGGTTATTCAAAAGTTAAACGGGTGTTCTCAAATGTGGTGTATTAGTTGTCATACAGCATTTGATTGGCGAACGGGTGAAATATCTTCGGGTCGTGTACATAATCCACACTATATAGAATTTAAGAGGAAAAATATGATATCGAGGGAGCATGGTGATATTCCCTGTGGAGGTATTCCTTCTTTTAGAGAACTTCGACAGATTGGAGCCCCGGAAACATTATTGGATTATTTAATTGTCGTTCAAAATTTAGAAAATGAAAATATATTCATTGTAGATCCACCACCTATAGATAACACGCGTGTTCGTATATCCTACATGATGAATTATCTCAATGATTATATTTTAAAAGATTTTTTACAGAGACAAGAAAAACATAGAGAAAAATGTAGAGAAATGTCGAATATATATGAAGTTATTATTCATTCATGTGGAGATCTTTTGAGACAATATGTTTTAGATCAAACCAGGTGTGTGGAAATCATTGACTATATAGAACAAATATTTGACTATGGAAATGAAATATTTTCCAGTATACGAAAAAGATATATAAGTGTGTCGCCTAAAAATATTGATATATAGTAAGATGTTAATACTGGTGGTCCTGATTGTACTGACTATCTACCTTTTACCCACATACCAGGAACCACGGGTTTTCCACAACTTTATAACTCCGGAGGAGAGGACACATGTTATTCAGAAAGCGAAAAAGGAACTCACACCTTCAACTATATCAACGGAACGTAAAGTTGATGAAAAAGTTAGAAAAAGTGAGACTGCGTGGCTGGGTTTCGATGACCCAATTATTAAGGGTATAGCTGAAAGATGTATAAGCTATACAGATAGACCATTGACCAATTGTGAAAATCTCCAAGTTCTCAGATACGAAGAGGGTGGTCATTACATTCCACACCAAGATGTCATAGCAAATGCTACAAACCAGAGAATGTATACGTTTATTTTAGCTTTGAATGATGACTATGATGGTGGGGAAACTGTATTTCCTAAACTAAAAAAAGCTTACAAATTGAATGCAGGGGATGCCCTCTTCTTCGACACATTGGACAACTACGAATTTGACACGTCCAAGGCTTTACATGGTGGGAGACCTGTAAAGTCTGGTGAAAAATGGATTTGTAATTTATGGGTTCGGAAGTACCCTATAACTGATGCTTGACCTTCTCCCGGTTCGCCATGTGGAGGGCCTCGACATCCGCCTTATTTTGTCCTACGTAGGGGACAGCGTAGCCTTCCTCACACATCCACTTATTGACATTGGTCCACTGTCCATCCTCGGACACCCAAATCTCCGCGAGAACGCGGCCAAACTTTCCCCTAGAATCCGCCTCTGGGCATCTGAGTTCGATCTCTATATCGTCCTTCTCAGATGCGACAGCCTTTAGGCACCATTCCTTCAACTTCTTCTTGGAGAGGAGACCAAACTTCTTCTCTTCGAGGTCACGGGTCCTGGACTCTGGGGTATCGATACCTAGGAGGCGGACGCGCTGCTTGGTGCATACATCGAAACCCAAGTCTATATTGACATCGATTGTATCACCATCGACGACTTTCTCTAGGGAGGAGACGCGGTATTTGAAGGTACATGGTTCGACGTTGTAGGACATTTTATTACAAGCTTAGAAAATATCTAGTATAGCTCAATATGAAATGCCTCGCCACCTTTTCTGAAAATCAGATTCTCCACAAAATGAAGTTGAGGAAGATTCAGGTTAGAACCCTAAATGGGCTATACCACCGACCACGGCTTATTCGTCCGGAGGACGCGCCACCGGATAATCCGAGACTTCGTCTACGGTTCAAGGAAGCCATAGAAGAAGCACAGGAGATTTGTGAGTTGGATGTGCATTCCGAAGAATGTCACCTCGCTTGGTACGAGGTGGATGAGTTGGAGGATTCACTCATGCGTCGATGATAACCATTGGTGGTTCATCCTCATAGCCATAGTAGTGGATAGAGATTCCATACAAGTTCATCATGCGGGGATACAACTCCTGATTGATGAACATTTTCCAGTGAGGTAGTGTTGTCAAAAAATATTCACACCTATCTTCTCCAAATCCACGTTCGTAAAGAAAGTCCTCGTATCGTATAGTCTTCATCTCGGAAGTGATACTTATTGGTAATACACACGTGTTCATCTCTTGAGCTTTTAGGACATCGATGATGTAGTATCCATGTGCATCACAAATAAAATTGATTTTCATTTCGGGGTATCCCTTGATGTAGGCTTCAAAGTCAGAATTACTGGGGAGGGTGGTGAAGACGCTCCATTTTTCACACCCACTATTTGGGCGCGAGAAGATACCCGGGTGGGTGTGATAGGTGAACGTTGAATTTGAATACCATTCGGGCTCTAGAACACTACTATCTATACGAGCTCTTTCTTTTGATGTTACTTTGGTTAAACCTTTATAGGTATAGGTATCATCAAAAAGTAATCTCCCACCGTACTCCCATTTTTGTTTCGTTGACACCTTACTAATCTTCCTTAGGTCTTTCACAAGTCGGGTAGGAAGTTGGATGAGGCGGAGGCTCATATATTCATAAGAACATTTTTATCTAGTAGTGTAATTTTACCAAGTTCATCCCACGTGTAGTATCTAACGGAAATACCAAACTGTTTCCGCATTATGGGATCCAGGTAGTTATTCACAGCTCTCTTCCATTGTTCTGTGGTGGTGGTTATATATACGAGGGAACTCCAAACAACTCTCACCCTTTGAAATTCGCGACCATCCATAAGTTGGTTAAAAAGATTAACAACAGCTGTGGCGTTTGGTATTCTCATGTTTGTTTCAATAAGATCTATAACATAGTATCCTTGATTTTCGAGGATGATATTTGCTTGAACAGCTGGATAATTACTTATGTAGGCTCTGAAGTCCGGTTCACTGGGGTATGTGAAAAGTGGAGTACCGTGTGGGGGCACGGGGTGTGTATGATATACTATGTACTGAGTTAGTTCTTCTTGTGTGGGCATCACAGAAGCCAGTTGCATATTTGTTCTGGCGGTCGGTTGATTAAATCTCACATAGTTTCGTGTATTGCTTACAGTGAAGGGAACGCTACCCACATACTCAACTCTCTGATTCCAAGTTCTGGTGTATATTTCTTTGAGTCTATCGATGAGAAGTCGACTTAAACGCACAGTCATGTATCGATTATTGGTGTTGGTGATAGTACCCAAATTGTATCGATTTTTACCTATATTCAATCTTTTAAATTTATTTGCCAGTTGATCAATCGCCCGATTAACAGACTCCTTTTTTTGTCGTCTCCTCTCTTGTGAACTTATTGGCCTTTTGGACGGCATCTTACTTTAGTTAGAGAAATAATTTGAACAATATCCAATGAATATAGAGGACTTTGCTCGGGAGATATATTCTGACCTGGGTCCGGGGTACAGTGAGAGAGTATATCACAATGCTATGGAAGTTCTACTTAGGAAGAATGGGATACCCTACGAGTCTGAGAGGGTTGTATTGATTAAGTTTAAGGGTCACGTGATTGGAAATTTGAGGATAGATATGATTATTGACAACACCACTATTCTAGAATTCAAAATCATCAAGTCTCTGAACGAAGCGGCGGAGTGTCAGGCCAGAAACTATCTTCATCTGACAGGTCTGAAGACTGCGTATCTGGTAAATTATCCACCGTGTCGGGAACGTGAGGCGGAGATTCGAAAGATTGAAGTAACACCATTAGGGGTAGAACCTGCGCCAGACTCTGGTAGAACTGTAGAGATTCTTGGTACTGAGCCTCTGGGTTCGTTAGAGTTCCATGAAGGAGTTCCCGCGCCCGACCAAGAAGAGTCCTAACTTCTTCGAGGCAGTGTTGTGCCTCTGTGTTCTCTAGATTAACGTCTTCTAAATGCGGAAGGACCTGATTTTCCAGTTCGTAGAGTGCTTGCTCCATTTTTATTATAAAATATAGAATCATTGTACTTAAGTATCGTAATCTCTTGAAGTGCCGGGGTTCCCCCATTTGGGGGCTTTTTACAATAAATTTTACAATTGCAGCAGTCCCTCCTATTTAGGAGTTGCCGTTTATTTGCATAACACCTCAATGGTAAGTAGATGTCTTTTGCAAAGTAGCGTACCAGTCTATCTATGAAGATCATCTATAATAGTTTAGTATCTTACCTCCTTAACTAGTTTTGTAAACCTAAGTGAGTTGAATTGAATATTTTTTTAAACACAAAACATTCCAATATGAACGGTAACCTTATTTCTATTAAGCACCTTTGCAGAATCAGTGACAAGGCAATTGCGGACCAGATTGACGAGCGGTGGTTCAACCTGTCCCCAAACTTCCAGCGTGATTTCAAACCGTGGAATAATAAGATGCAGACACGTTTAATCGAATCAATTCTTCTTCAAAGATCTATGAATCCTCTATGGGTGATTCCTAGCCCCGACCAACTCTCGGATGAAATTTTCGATGGAATGCATCGTTGTAAAACGATTTTGAGATTTTTGAAAGGAGATTTCAATCTCAAAGGCAATGAACTACTGGAATTATCTCCTGATATGTATCACAACAAAACATTCAAAAAATTGTCGATCACTGATCAACAAACTATAAATAACTTTACATTATCCTTGAACAAGCTTTCTTTCGAGATACGCAATGATTACAAGAAAATGAAGGACCATTACATGATTTTAAACAGGTCATCCAGTAGTTTAAATTGGCAGGAGTTGAACAAAGTGTTCATGTACCCCTTATTCGATTACCTAAAGACCCATTTTCATGTGTTGGTAAACCAAACAACTTTCTCTAAGAGTGAGGGGAGTCGATTCAGTCTACAGGGAACATTGATTGAAATATTGGCCAACAGCACCATGCCTGTCGATGCGAAATGGTCATCTTTACCTGATATGGCTGATAAATGGATCCAAAAAGCTTTCGTTGACCCCGTCAAAGATGACGATAATTTGATCAAACATGTGATGCATGTAACCATTGATTTAAAAGACAAAATTGTATTTCTCATTGACATCATTAGCAGCTTCTCCGTCCACGGGTTCCCTTTTTCAGGTAAGGAGGATATGTTAGAAAAGTTATTCATCTCACGGGTTTTAAAATTGCTTGTGAATATGATTAACAAAAAAGCTGTTTTGGCGTTAAGGGCTCGAGACCTGATTGAAATTTATACAGAATTGATTCAAGAAGGTGGAGATTTTGACGAAAATCATGCAGTAATTGGGAGCCGTAATGCAACTTTTCAACAGAAATGTGTAAGTTCCATTGATGAAAAGCTATGCGATTTGTTTTCTGTCAGACGGTTGCTATAAATTCCCATCTAAGTTCATCACAAATTTTCTTCCATATGACGTCTTGTTGGTACAACTTTTCCTTCGATTTGAGGAGGGGGAAGTACTGGAGGTATTCATCTTCTCCTAGGAGTTCACAGAACTTGTAGAGGACATAGGAATAACTGAGGAAGTTTTTCCTCTCCGTAGGACAGTTATTATCGAAGGGTTTTTGGATGTCCTTGAACATGATTCGTAGGTACTCTTCTAATTCCTGTGGCATATTTGGAGGCTTAATACCAGTGAGTATATTGGTGATATAGGGGACATGTTCATAGTATTTATTAAGTCTTAGTTTTTTTAATAAACCCCTAATTTTGGCATGTGTAATGTCTTCAAGTTTCTTGATTTTCATCTTTTTCAATTCCGATCTCAATTGTTCAATGACCTCTTCGGGTATACATGTCATCTCTTGTGCTTGAAACTGTGAGAGCCATTCGTTAAAGTGATTTTCCCTCTTGTACGAATAATTGATTACCTTTTCGGATGTTTCCTGTTCCTCTCTATAGGTGAGTTCTTGGTTTACTAAATTCGCTATAACTAATCCACAAGAATCACAAACTAAATCACTGGTGTCATACATTGAAAGTATGTTACTATCTGGACATGTCTTACATCTATCTATGGCATTTTTTATGTATGGTCGGTTTATATTTTGTTTTTCTACATCTATCAAATATTCTGTAAAAATATCTTTTCTTTTGAGACCGACGGTTTCCTTTACATTGAAAATATTATCTGTGTGTGTTTCATTTTCACCTTCATCAGTATGTTGATGCATGTAGGGCATACATTTAATCATATATTCCGACATTTCGCGCTGATACCTATTTTTATTGGCTGGGTCTGTAGATATGGCCGTCGTCCATTCTTCCAACTTGTTGTTGTATCTACTTAAAAAGTTTCCTTCCATTATATAAAGAAATGTTACTCAAACTTTTAAGCTTTATTTATCATATATTCAGAAAGTTGACGACACTTCCAGACAACTATATATTGTCTGAGGAAATTGAATATGCGATAGAGCCTGGGATGAAGTATCTGATTGAGGATGATTTCTGGAAAAAGGAGAGTAAAGATTGGGATGGTACTTTGGAGGAGTTTTTTGTAAATGCAACACGTCGAAACTTTAGGAACACTACGATTCCACAGAATGTAAAGTATACGATCCTCCGTGTAAAATATTCATTCAATGGACACACCTATATAGCTGTTACGAATGATTTAAACTTTAAACCTGGGATTGATGAGAATATGGATATGAAATTTAGCATCCCTTTGAATAGTGTCTGGTTGATTGACCATGATGATAAACCGGTCAGAGACATTACTGAAAAGGTGAAACGCTACAGGGGACCCAGGAATGATTTCCATGGACAGAGGGTTTCCATTTACCATTTTCTGTATTACGATATAGAAACGTTGAAGGAGAGATTTCCCAAAATACTACTCAAAGGTAGTTTGGGAATGAAAAAGATTGTATCCACCCTACATGGTTTTACAACTGATCTTCAGATACCTTAGTTGCCAGGTAAAATTTAAGTTCCCCCAAGTTGGCAACATTGTACTTTAAAATTAAAAACCTATTCCCAGTTTCCTGTATAATTTGTACAGACGCACACATACTCGTCGCCTTTGTAAAGATATTCAGGTATCTCAAACTATAGAGACCCACAATGTCGGGACTTTCATCTTGACAATTAATGGTTGTCTTCTGATTTGCAAAATCACCTTCACATTGAAGTGTAATTTCTTTACCGGAACGTTTGATTTCTATTTCAGAACCGATGTTACCCATATCACGACACAATCTTTGAAAGTCTACAGAGGGGAGGGTGGTCACTGTGGTCATCGTAACTTCGGGGACTTCAATTCGACTTTCATTTATGTCCAGTAATTTGAGTTGAAATTTTGTTTGAGTCTTTTTAGTTTCACTGGTAATTTCTATGTCCATGTATTCTTTTGAATTTATTTCAATTTTGAGTACATCATTATTTGTAATTGTTTTGAGAAGTTTAAAAGTATTTGAAATATTTATTCCTGCAATGATTTCGTCTTGGGTACATTCATACTCTTCGAAATTATCAGCAGCTAGAAACATATCAATGAGGGAAGTTCTCGCTGTATCCAAAGTGATAATATACATCCCTTGTGGTTTAAAGTAGATGTTTACATCGTTCAGTATGTCCTTGAGTACTTCGAATGTTGACTTAAAAGCTGATGCCTGTATGGTGACAAGTTTCATATCTAATAAATTACACGCGTTACATCTTTAAATCTGTATATACACCACCTTTCGAAACATCCCTACTGATTTTCTCTTCAAGTTCCTTGGTCATCGCTGGCTGAAGTGATTTTCCATAATCATCCAACGTAAACAAGTCTGACTCGGCCCCACCATCGATTGAAGACATTGAGCATCCCATCCCACCCAGACCACCAGAAGTTACTTCACGCGCAGGTAGAAGTGAATCCAACCAATTTTTTATTTCGTTACCCACGAGGATTTTACCATTTTTCGTGAGCATCGTGGGGACACGGTTTATCTTGGTCTTATAGTTTGGTGGTATACCCTGTGTGTTTATATTATGATAATGTACAAGTTGTTTCAATTGTTGATGTTTGTTAATGTACTCTATTACATCCATTGAATGTTTACATCTCGGGCTGTATATCAGCAGAGACATATAGTATATAGATTGTATTTTCTAAAAAAATATTAACGCATTATAGTAAAGATGAAATATATTTATATACTTCCACTGGTTGTGTTGTTTTTTATCCTGATGTCCAAGCGGGAGATGTTCGGGTTCGCTGGGTACACCAAACCAATTGGAAATATCAAATTGGATGATCCCAGACCAGACCTCTCCGACTATGATGAATCTGAGGCGAATATTGACAATGATATGATGCAGGAGTTTGTTCTTCGGGCAAATAAAGAGATTTCCAAACGTACAGGGGCGAATACCTATATAATCGAAACCACGGCGATCAAGAAATATGTATACACAGGTGAAGACAGTGATAAGGGTACTATATATGAATGTATGTTCATGGTTGTAAAGAGTGGTGGATTCTCATTTGGTTTCTCTACAGTTGCATCCTTCGAGGTGGTTGGCAACAAGCCACCGACACTTCTTTCTCTCCGTTCCCAGCCCATGGGTGTCCAGGTTCCTACAAACGTGGGACCATTTGTAAATGACACAGAGGGTAAGGAGTTTATTGAGTACAACCTCGTCAAAGAGAAGGCTGCACCAACCAAGAGTGAGTTGGATTCTGTAAAAAATAAGTTACAGTAATTGTAATGATTAGCATCAACGATGTTGTGAAAATAGATGAAAAGAAAAAGAAAATCAAAAAGGAAATTTATACAAAGATATACGAACAATTTTCAGCTAAAATTAAACAATCTGTTGAACTTGGTCACAAACAACTTTTCATGACTATCCCCCATTTTTTGATTGGGTACCCTGTGTTTGACAGGGCTGCGGCGGCGAAGTACATCGCCAGGCAGTTCCACCTGGGTGGATTCACTGTTCGTCTCGTCAGTGAGTACGACATCTACGTGAGTTGGATGGTCACCAAGAAGAAACCGGAGAAGAAAGAAAGTGAAGATGAAGGTGATTTCCCAAATTTAATGAACCTCAAGAAGATGGCGAATCAATACAGGCGGGGAGGTGCGTAGGAAAAAGTGATTTTAAAAACCCCTTTAATCATAAATGGACAATTTGAATGTACTCGTAGAAGCCAAGAAGGAATACATGGGACAGCTCTGTCTCATTATGTGCCCAGCTATGATTGAAGTTTTTCAGGATATGTACAATGAGGCTGTCACCATGTCCAAGGGGAGGAAGGTTCTCGTGATGTACCAGAAGCTCCTAAAGGAGGTGCCAAATTGGTCCAATGCCATGTCTAAGCAGCATTCCGACAACATCGCGAATCGGTGTGCCTGGTTTAGTGACCTCCTCGCCGCTGTATTCGTCGCGTGTACTAAAATTCTCTCTGCCGTCCGCCTCAAGTCGGACAATAAGAAGATTGCCCTAAAGCTCCCAACAAATGAGGTGTTCATTCAGACCTGCTACAATAATGTCGCAAAGGACCTCTACAGGGATCCCTACATTTTCCACGATGAACAGAGTGAATACACCCGGGATGAGAAGTTATCTCTCCGATTTTGTGCGTGCATCGAAGCCACTGTGAAGGAATTAATCCCCGTACAACAGATTCTCCAGACCTACATGGGCCAAGATTCTAGGGACATTGACCTAGATGGAGATGTTGAGGACACCCCAGACCCAGAATTCGATGAAGCGGATCCATTTGGGGCGCCTGAACCGGAGGCACCCCCAATGGGCGGCGAGGAGCCCCCAATGGGCGGCGAAGAGCCCCCAGTGGGTGATGAGGAGCCCCCAATGGGTGACTTTACCCCACAGGAGGTGGGTGCGGAGCCCTCCCCCACTGGACTCGAAAATGAATTCAAGACTATTACGAATGTTTCGGTTCCAGAACCAGAACAGGAACCCCAGGATGAAGATGAAGGTGTCCTATTTGGTGATGCACCTGAGAGGCGTACAAAAAATCCCAGGTATAATTAAATGGAACTCTCCGACTATTTACGTGACCCAATGACCGCTGGTCTTATAGCTGGTGGTATCACCGCTGCTTACATTCACCTCAAAGCAACTCTCAATAATGAAGGTAAGTTGGAACTTAACAAGTACACGAAGCCTGCTGTCCTCAATGCGATCCTCGTGTTCTTTATAGTTTCACAGGGAGTTGGTAAGAAGGAGGCTATTTCCAGTGACCCTTTCTAAACTTAAAGATTACATCCCCAAATTAAGAAAATGGCATCCGTTACTGCGTTTAACGATATGATGAGTCAATTTCTTGTGGAATTGCACAAGACTTTTCCAGATGAAAAGGGCATCAAGAAGATGTTAACTTCTTTTGATTTACTCAAGAGCACCAACCCACGCCTCGTCGTGGATGCTTTCATGAAGGGGGTCACCCCCTATGCGGATAAGATTTCCGCAAAGGATGAGACCTTCCTACTTACGGAGATTGAGACTATCGATTTCCTGAAGGATCTGAACATTAAGGGATACTGGGAACGCATGACTGCAAACACACGCGATGTGACATGGCAGTATCTACAGACACTGTATATGCTTGGTACCACAATCACTTCTATTCCAGAAGACACACTTTCTATGATTGAGGGTATCGCCAAGGAATGTGCCGATAAGATGCAGGATGGAGATGGTGGTATTGACCAGGATGCGTTGATGAAAATGATGGGTGGAATGCTTGGTGGTCTCCCAAAAAAATAAACCTTCGCCTATACTAAATGAAGGCCTGGTTTGACGAACCCCAAGAACTTTTGAATGTCGAGAAGGTTTCTGAATTTTGGCCAACAGGTGAACAAACCCCAGAAGATAGAGTAAACGCCACCTCTCGTTTTGTGATTTATACAACCTGTATTCTCTACCTCACCCGTCGTGACCCAAGGGTATTTGTCCTAGGGGCGACGGTACTGTCGGTAGTGTATGTTCTGTACAGGTCGAAGATGGTCAAGGAGGGGTACGGAATGAAGACTGTGTGTGGTCAAAGGTGTCAAAGGCCCACCCAAGATAACCCAATGGGAAACGTTCTCATTTCAGATTACACGGATGCACCAAATCGTTTAGAGGCATGCTACTACGCAACAGTGAAACCTAATGCGGGGGCGGCGGTTTCCTACGATTCCGGGCGTTCTAGATCTTCTTTACCCAAATATCAGCGTAACGGTCTCGCTCGTCAATTTGTTTCGAATCCAGTGACTAAGATACCCGGAGACCAGACTGCGTTTGCAGAGTGGCTATATGGTCCAAAAAATGGACCCATGTGTAAAAGTAATACCCGTTTCTGTGACCCCAATGCGAGGGGGGTCCAGTTGGAGGCGTTCGCGGGAATTGGTCATGATGGGGACATCAGGGGTCCCAGGGGTGGAACCTACTAGTTAGATTAATATTCTTGTGTAATAATAAATGGCGTATCAGCTCCAACCTGGTCTTTCCATAGTTCAAAATACCGGTGCCATCGCCCCAGTGAAGGCGACTGACGAGGTTTTTGTGTATCCTCAGCCCAGCACCCTCAATGGTGATGGGGGTCGACCCAATACGATGTTGTATGGTACCGCTCCATACAGGGCGGGTAAGGGTTCTCCAGCGCAGTACATAGATACGAGTGATCAACTTCGTCCCCAAAGCACCTCCCGTTTTAATAAAACTATTGTTCAAACTTATGAACGTAACCTCTTTCCACTGAACAACACGGAGTGTAAGGTGCCACTCCGAACAATGAGTTACGAACCATCGAGTACCCGAGCCGATGTCCAAAATGGTCTCTTTCAGCAAAGGTACGTTAATAAAAATATTAACAAGAAGTAAGAATGGCTGATCCCATATCGCTCTTGGCTGTAGCAGGTCTTGTGTATGCTGGTAGGAACCTGAGTAAAAGTCCCAAGTCTGAAGCCCCACAGGCGAAGGCCGAAACCGAATTTGTCCCTGAACCAGAAATAAATGTAGAATTTAAAGAGAATGATTTTTTGACCCGAACAGGTATTCCCCATAAGAGGGAAATGGACTCGTTCGCAGATATATCAATGCAACAACGGACTGGTGGTCAGGAAATCCTCAACATGAGGAATCGTATGTATGACCAAGGGCGAATGAACAACCTTTCCCCCGTGGAGAAGCAACTTGTTGGTCCCGGTCTAGGTGTTGACGCAAATGTCCCAGCGACAGGTGGATACCAACAAATGTTCAGGGTGAACCCTGTAAATGTGGGTGAGTACAGACTTACAACTTTACCCGGTCGTGCGGGTCCAGCCGCGGATACCACTGGTGGACGCTCGGCGGTCGTTGGTCAGCTGACTCACAACAAACCAGAGACCACCGCTCACCTTCCAAGCCGTTTACCCACGATGCCCGGACGTGCCCAAGGTATGTCGGGTGTCGTTCCAAGAAACGAACATGAAAAGACCAAGAGAACCACAAACCGTTCCGAGACTGGTCTCCGTACAGATGGACTAGGATTCAATGGTGCTAAACGCTTCGTCTCCGCCCAAACTATGTCCCAGGACCCAACCCGCTTCAGGGGTGACCGCAACGATGAACAGTATATGTACAACAATCAACCAGCCCCGGGTATTTCCAACTTTAGAGGTGCTTACACCAACACAGCTGCGGCTAAGGTTGCGTCGGCGCGATCAAACGAGGAACTCATGAAGTATGGCTTCCGCCCAGAAGACCGACGCGGTAAGGCCAACCGTATGGGTAACGCCGGTCGCATGAACGTCCGTGAGAGTGCTCTCAAGCAGGGTGGACGTCTCACAGCGGTTCGCAGTGATACATCTCGGGTGGATGGTCGTATGAACGCTGCGAATGGTGGGTGGACCCAAACATACCAGCAGAAGCCCTTCCATCAGTTCAACTCGTACAAGGGTAATGCGAACCCCAACACGGCATCCCTAGACATTGCGAAGAGGCAGCTCCAGAACAACCCCCTCGCTCATTCTCTTTCCCATTAGTCTAAATCATTACTGAAAAAAACATTCATTAAAATATTATCCCTATATTTTAATGAAGGTCCATACCTTAGATATAGATAGTAGTGAGAGAGATACAAGTGTGTACCCGAATGCCAATAGCTACGTGATTCATCTCAAAAACCCTATATACGATGTTTCTGAGATTTCCCTCGTATCTGCGCGCATCGCCACCCCCCAATTGATAACGTGTGGTACAAACAAAACCTTCGGTGTAAATGGAAATGTTTTTTCATTGGGGGAAACCAATTACACAAACGGCACCGAATTGGCATCAGATCTTGAAACACTCCTCGCACCACCAGACTCCAATATAAGTAGTGTTGTATTCGACACAGATACAAATGCCCTTACCTTTTCAAATGTAGGGACATCCAACACTTTTACATTTGAATTTTATGATGGAATAAATGGATATTTAAGCAATACATCTCCCATGACAACACCCCACCAGGTGTTAGGCCTGAGTTCCAATAATCACTCCAGTGTCGGTGCATCTCTCACCACTGGTGCTGTGAACATAAGTGGTCCAAACTCTATTATTCTAAAACTCTCATCTGGTTCAGATGAATTTACAAAGACTGTATACTCTTCAACACCATTCTATACAGGGCATATACTCCTAGGTGGTTCGGATTTTATAAATATCAATGGTGGTGATGACTCTATCGTACACAGGTTTCACACTGGAGCACAAAAGATTGTTCGAGATATCAAAGTTGAGTTTTTCTACATGAGTCACGGACGTCTCATTCCCTACGATTTTAGGAATCAAGATCATATTATGAAATTTAACATTACATGTTCTACTGACAAGTTAGAAGGTACGGCGAAAGTGCCTGTACCTGAGGTGGAAACACACATAAGCGTTCCCACATTTGAGACTGCTTATGAATGGAAAGAGTATATTTATATTCTGATTATCGTCTTGGTAGGTACCCTCGTACTTACCCTGATGAAACGAAAGCCCAATTAGCGGGTGACCGCGAAGACTGGCTGCGCTGGCTTCGAGACACGGGTCGAAACCATCGAGACAACCTTGTAAACAATCACCGAAAGGAGAGTGGTGAAGAGGGCGGTGAGGGCGTACTGGGAACCACCGTTCTTGGGGACCTTCACGACCTGGGTAATGACCCACCGAACGAAGTCCATCCAGGACATCGCCGCGGCGAAGGAGAAACCCGCGACCACGGAGTTGAGGGACTGAGTCTCAAGCTCAGCCGCGACGAGGGTGACAGTGTCCATAGCGGTATCGATAACGCCAGCCATTGTGTAAGTTTTATACTATAGTTAGGGAAAATTATTCTGGAAGTAAGTCCTCCTTTTCCAATTTTTTGTACTTCGTTTTCCTGAGTGTTTTTGTTTTTGTGAACATCGGTTCATCATCCGAAGATTCACTAGAGCTCGTCTCCAGATCACAAGATTGTAGTTTGTCACCCAAAAATGTCCAAGAATCAGGCTCCCATGTGCTCATTACTATTAAGAGCATTTTTTAACATCTGTTCTGCCGGACTCTGGGGTTCCCAACTGTGCCAACGGTCATAGGCTTCATTCATCTGGATAAATTTGGGGTCACCCCCCGAGTACCTAACAAAGGTGGGGCATTCTTCGTCTGCAACTTCTTCAATCTCGTCCTCATCCTCCGATTCCTCCTCATCGTACACCTCTGGGAAGATGGAGCCAATCGTCTGACCCACTGTATGCATAGCACAGTATTTGGATGCATATTCCATGTCTTCTGGAAGAATTACGTCTCTTCCACAAGCCTTACAATATTCAGCAGCCAAAATCATACTGTTCTCCATAACGGGCATCATGATGTCAATCATAGTGTTCATGTAATTGGTGGCTTGGGTGTCCCCAGCATCACCGAATCCAGTTTGCATGTTCATCTTTAATGTTTAGTATCAAAAAGAGTTTGTGCAATTCCCTCGTGTACTCTAAGAACGTTATAGCTCTCGGCGTAGACACGAAATTGTCTGCTAAAATCGGGGCACGATGTCAGACTTAGGTTTACAATTTGTTCCTTTACGAGACTGAAATTAATCTGCCCAGTTGGATACCATTCTTCTGGCTGAAGTGCGAAACTGTAGGAATAGAATCGCCTGATAAGTTGGGTCTTCGAATGGTGGATAGCAGCCTGGATAGCCTTTAGGAAAATCACATTCCCGGTGTCCTTGGTAATGACGTCCTGACCATCCAAACTGAGTGTCAGGTAATCCAAGTTTTCATACAGTATATACTTACCATCCTGTACAGCAGAGGTGTTGTCATAGTCGAAAGGTGTCACAAAATTACCAGCACTCACACCGTCACCCCTGGTGCCCCGACGTTGGATCACAAAATACAACTCCTTCACTGGATTTACAAAATCCAACTTGAACCTACTCGTATTTACACCCACCCCCATATCAAATATATCTTGTTGAATTTGGGTGATGAGATAGTCCCTCCTCGTTCCCTGAATTTTAAACCTTTCTACACAATCCAGGTGAACAACCTCTGCACATAATTGAAATTCTAGGATTTTAACGTCCTCCTGTAAAGTTTGATAGTTCCCAGTACCCCCCCTTACCACCAAATCTTGGACATTCCTCAATTTGAATTCCACCTCAACCTCCTGTTTGGTGATTGCACACAGGGGTACAGCAAGTTCTGGGTGTTTGTAAAAGTAAAAGGGTATGTCGATGAAAAAGTCCTCAACTTTGCTACCAAGTCCGTTATGGGTGATGATCCCCGGATTGGATACGGCGACCGAAGAAGTCCTTAGTGGGTATTTACCAATCAATTGTTCCAATGCGTCCTGCTTCGTTTGGGTGACGTAGTGCTCCGAATAAATTTGAAGGTAATCACTCGTGAGACGTTGAACAATTTTCCCACCTATGATGAGGTCTACGTACTCGATGAGAGCGTGACCGACAGATTCGATGTATCTCATAATGTTGTCAAGGTTTGGGAGTTTACATTTCAAACTCACCGTCTTCAACAGGTCACCTTGGTTTTGGGAAATTTTGAACCTCACCGTCTTACCAAAATCAACCTGATTCTCAGGATCCAAATCCACGTACTGTTGGGAAAAGTTTGAATGCTTCTTGAAACTTTCCAAAAAATGACTGTAGTCTGGATTGTCGGTGAAGAACTGCTCTTGGGGTCCAGAAGCCAAAAGTTGGACACGACCAGCCATTACTACTATATCTACCTACAATTTTAATCCAGCTAAACCACTTTCAAACCTCAGAACATTGTAATTAACTGCATATACACGGGTATTATTGTCATCTATGGTATTTATGGGATCTATTTCCATTGTCAACATCTTGTGGGTAATACGACTCATGTTGACCTGTCCAGTTGGATAGTGTACCTCTGGTTTAAGTGAAAATGAATACATTCCAAATGAAGCTGGTCCAAAGTGGTACACGCTGTTACTAAAGGGGGAACTCAAGGCAATTATATCTATCTGTGGGGAGTTAAGGTGATGCTTTAGGGGTTGCTCATAACCCAAAAACTTTGTATTCCTATTGAAAACTGTTTCATTGTTGAATTGAAGTTTCACATTTGTTATGGTGTTGTATTCATTTGGGTAATTATTTTGAACAGATTCTTCTGATTGTGAAACAAAGTATAATTCCTTGACCGGGTGTTGAAAGTTTAACATCACAGACTTTTTATTATCCCCAAGTTTCATTTTAAATTGAGATAACTGAAGTTGGGTAATAACATAATCAATTGGTCTCGACATGAGAAATCCTCGCTCTTCCTCAGATAGATACACATAATCAGTGTCTATAGACATCTTCGTAATCTGACCTGATATGTCATCGTCGTATGATGGTCCGTACAATCCTTTACCACCGTAAATCATTTCCCCAATAGACCGTATTTTGATTCTCACCTCAACAATCTGTTTAGTTAGAGCACATGCAGGTATAGCCAGGGTTGGATTTCTGTAAAAGTAAAATGGGAGATCCAAAAAGTAGGTGTACCCCCCTTGGTAACTCAATATGTTTCCATGACCATTTAGAAAATATAGAGTCTGAGCGATATCATCACTGGTATTATTGAGTTGTTGGTGTATGTATATATATTCACCCGTAAGTCTCTCAATTGGCTGACCCCCAATCAAGAGTTCCGCATATTCAATGAGATGTGTAATCACAGATGGACACCAAACTGTATCGTTGAGTCCGGGAATATCAGGAACTGGATCAGTCAGGTTTATCTTTAGGGTCATATTGCGAATGAGATCCCCCTTATCCACGGGTATTCTACACTCCACAGTACTTCTAAATTGAATATCGCCATCGAATTGGTTTTCTAAAATGTCAATCGAAAACTTAGTGTGCCTCTTGAAATTCATCAGGAAGTATGAAAATTGTGGTTCACCTGTGAGCCATTGGTCCTGGACTCCAGTGGCGGCAAGTCTCAGTCGACCAGACATTCCTACTCTATATGAGTAAAATTTTGTGAAATAAAACGAGACACTACATTAGAATGAACCTTCAATTGAAGAAATTCAAACCTGAAAGTATATCTGACGATCGGGTTTGTGTGTTCATAGGTAAGCGGAATACAGGTAAATCAACCTTAGTAAAAGATATCATGTACCATAAAAAACACCTTCCAGCGGGGATTGTCCTCTCGGGGACGGAGGAGGGTAACCACTTTTACTCCGAATTCATTCCAGATCTCTTCGTGTACGGTGATTATGATAGAGATGCTATAGAGAGGGTCATGGCGAGGCAGAGAAAATTGGTGGGTGCTGGTAAACAAAACTGCGGAGCCTTCATGCTCCTAGATGACTGTATGTACGATTCAAAGTTTTTGAAGGATACCTGTATCCGCCAGTGCTTCATGAATGGAAGGCACTGGAAGATCTTCTTCATGTTGACGATGCAGTATGTAATGGATCTCCCACCCGCCCTAAGAGCCAATGTAGACTACGTTTTCATCCTCAGGGAGAACATTATTCAAAATAGAGAAAAATTGTACAAATCCTTCTTTGGTATCTTCCCCTCCTTCGATATGTTTTGTAAGGTGATGGATGCGTGCACAGAAAACTATGAATGTCTCGTGTTAGATAATACTGTGAAATCTAACAGGATTCAGGATTGTGTATTCTGGTACAAGGCAACCCTCAGGAAGAACTTCAGGGTTGGGGGACCGGAGCTCTGGAGACTCCACAAGAAGATGTATAACCCCCGGCACCTTGAGCAGAAGGAGGAGGACGCCAAAAAGGCCACTAAGAAGACAGCCCTAACGATCACGAAGAGGAAATAATTGCGTTTTCATTTTTCTCAAAAAACATAGAGTATAGTTAAATGGCTTCTCCCCAAGTGAATACATTGAATTTGTCTGATAATGGCGATGGTATGGTACCCCTGAACACCAACCCAACTACAACATTCGTGAACAATCACCCTGAAAATAATATCCAGGGAAATAAAGAGACGATGGATTCTACACCAATCAACGACATCATGATGGAACCCCCAATGATGACCGACGAACCCCGAATGCAGGGTATGATGCCCCAAATGACAGCCCCCCAACCACAGGGAAGCTATGCTCCACCTGCAGAGACCAAGGTGGAAAGCAAGAATCCCCTCAATCTCACCGATGATCAAATGACCGCAGCCATCGTCGCAGCGTGCACCGCCCTCGCTATCAGCAAACCAGTCCAAGACAAATTGGCGACCTCTATCCCCAAGTTCCTTAACGAACAAGGGGGTAGAAGTATGGTTGGTCTCGCCTCCACTGGTGTGGTAGCAGCCGTCGTTTTTTACTTTGTGAAGGATTACATAGTTAAGCCTTAACGTTCCCATCCCAGGTTACTGTAGATGGAATTATCAATACCCGCAAAATATGTTATAAGAGCTCCACCGGCGAAAGTCGACATCAACAAGAAGGTTAAAATCTGCTTCTTTTTCCTGTCATCTTGGGTAGATTCCACAGCCGACTTGGACTTGTCCCAAATCCGGTTAATGAAATACATGGATATCATAGACAACATAGTTGTCGCGAAGAAGAAGATACGGTCAACCGCGAGGCGGGGAATCGTGTTCACGATGAGACGGAGAACATTTGGTATAACCATAGTTAACCAGATAAGGTTGAACCAATAGATATTAGTGAATGTTGGTACCAACATCACACCAAATATAGCCAACCAATATGCTATGACTGAAATTAAAACACTCACAGGTGTTTTCATTTAATGTATCCCAAGATTATTTATCCTGAATGTGCTGACCACAGAACTTTGTCTTCTCTGGTATCTTTTCGTATATACCCAACTCCACACACATGTCCCTAAGTTCCGTGTAGTTCTTCCAAAATTCTGGGGAGTGGGAATATTCCTTGACCGTACAGTGAGCCAACTCATGGATGAGTACATGGAAAATCTCATTGGAATTTCCCTTGAGGCACACCACAATCTCACCACCCTTGTTTGTATTGTAGCCCACCGTATCCTTCATACGTGTAAAACCCGTAACCGGTACGTGACGCACCAACATGTGGAACTTTTCATTATTGGTGTCGTCGAGGTGCTCCCTGAGAATACGATACTTCTCCTTGACCTCCTCGAACTCCCGGGGTTCACGGGTCTTCTGGAGTATCAGGAAGTTGATGAGTATCAATACGATAAACGCTATCATCTCTTATATACAAAGATAAATTTACTATAGAACTCTGAGATTGGGTTTCCTGTGAGACCCTCCCAAAGTTCTAGTCTAAATCCCATCTCCTCTAAACTCGTCACAAGGCGGTCCTTGTAGCATATAGGCTCTGGCTTTGGTCCATCCGCATAGTATGGGGTATCCACCAGGTGTACAAACATCTTCTCACCATATTCTCCATACCCACCACGTGTTAGAAAGTAATTTCCATCCCCATCCCGGTAAGGTGTCCTAAACACAATCTTCTCAGAGTCTGGGATGATACCTATCAATTTTCCACCCGGCTTTATACGCTTCTTGATTTCCCGTAGGGAACTGAAGAAGAAGTCCCTCGTCTTATAGATGTAGTGTAAAGAAAAGTTGAAACACACCACATCGAACTTTCTATTCGGGCACTGGTGTATGTCACCCTCGTAGAAGTTCACCCGTAGGTGCATATTTTTCGCACGGGACCTAGCCTCCACTAGGGCCGATGGCTCTGGGTCACACATGTTTATATTGACCCCACACTTGTGCCATTTTTGAAGATCACCACCAAAACCACACCCCACGTCCAGAATACACTGCCCCTTCTGAGCGACAGACTGTATCAGGGACCTCTTGGCGTCATTGTGGTTCCGACGAATCTCTTCCATATTCAATTAACGGCTTAAAACTTTAATTTGAAATTAGAATATGAAACCGTTTATTAAATGGGTTGGTGGTAAAACTCAAATTATCGAGGATGTCTTAGGTTTATTTCCTTCAAATATTACAAACTATCATGAAGTCTTTGTGGGTGGTGGGAGTGTTCTGCTATCTGTACTTTCGAGGGGTCTCGTCAACGGTAAAGTATTTGCATACGATCTAAATGGGTCACTTATCGCATTGTACAAGAATATCCAATCCACCCCCACAGAAGTTCACACCCACCTCACGAAGTTGTATGAAGAATATGAAAGTTGCTCGGGGGTGGTGGTGAATAGGAAACCCCAAACCCTAGAGGAAGCCAAAGAATCCAAGGAGAATTACTACTACTGGGTGAGACAGAGATTCAATACAGAAAAGGTGGAGACACCCCAACGTTCAGCGATATTTATATTCCTCAACAAGATGTGCTTTAGGGGTGTGTACAGGGAGGGACCAAATGGATTCAACGTACCCTACGGTCATTATAAAACCACACCTGCCCAAATTACCCTAGAGGAGCTGACCGAAGTGAGTGAACTCATCAAGGATGTTGAATTTAGACAGTGTGATTTTAGAGAGGCTTTTGAAAATATGGGGCGTGGGGACTTCACCTACCTGGATCCACCTTACGCACCTGAGACGAAAACATCCTTCGTGGGCTACACCAAAGATGGGTTTGGGTTGAAGGATCACGAGGAACTTTTCGAACTCACCAAGAAATCTGGTGTAGACTTTGTGATGAGCAACGCAAAGGTTGATTTAGTTGTGAACACATTTTCAGATTACAAAATTAAGGAACTGGAAGCACGTAGAGCCATCAACAGTAAGAACCCAGAATCTAGGACGACTGAAGTACTTGTCTCGTCATCCAATTAAAAACTTCTTCTTCATCGACAACGTAAAAGGCTGGATAAAAAGTCCACTTGTTTGTTGATTTTTGAACATGCACTCTCCACGCAGACTCAATTTTCTGTTTCGCAAAAAATACTGGTATCCCATGTTTTTTGTTAAATTCAATAGCAACTTCGTATTTTTTTTGTGAGAACCACCATTCATTTACGATGAACATCATATAGATATTATCAACCGTGGGATAAAGATGTTTATACTCTTCCAAAAGGCATGGTCCACAACGAATCTTTTCATCCACCGAACCCGCGACAATTTGATGTTTACATTCAATGATAAATACAGTTTTTCTGTCTTCACTAATGAGTGCACCGTCGGGTTTCTTTTTGTGTGTCCACTGTGGATCTTTTAGGTCCCTCATGTGCTCAACAAATTTGTCTTGGTCAATGTACTCAAAGACTTTGCCCCCAATCACATGAGTCCCCAATGGACGAAAACATTCCTCGAAAGGTTTTCCACTTGCGTTCGTGTTCGCACCACCTGTACCACCAGTCCTCATTATGGTAAAATGAGGGATATACTTTCTGTTTCAATTGATTCACTTAAGTGCCAATTAAACAAATAGTAGTACACATGACCCGAACCGGGCATGAATTTAAGGTCCTCTAGGTACTTACTACCTACACCCACATTGAGTGTGTTTAGAACATCGTAGCCTAAATTCTTCGCTATGAGGAAGGCGTCATTGTATACATCACCAACTAGGTAGAACCGGTAGGCCTGGTTCACCGCGCCCTCTCCATCATTACGTTCATAGGGAATATTATAGAGGGATATGAAGGTGTCACTTTGATCATTCACATAGGCATGGGTTGGTAGGACCCAACGTTTGACATAGTCTTTCGTTATGACTGGGGCAATTTTGAAATTCTTGGTGTACTCTTTGAGAATGTGGGTCACCCTAGGGACATCCCTAGAGGTCATCTTCCTCCATGAATATTTAGATGGACCCCGAACTTCGTAGTAGTTTTCCCTAGGACGATTTGTTTCATGGAACCCCAACTTTATAAGTTTCTTGACGTCCAAAAATCTATGCCAATAGTTCGCCTTGGCGATTGGTGTGGGTATCCTAGAAACCCCGGTATACATGGCCTGCCAAATTCCTAGACTATTTGCACGTCTCCTAATTTCACCAATCAGGATGGGTGCCAGACGCATAGACCTCAGGGAGGGGTGGATACATAGAAAGTTTATTTGCACCATCTTCCTGGTCTCGCCCTCAACCCTCACATCTAGGGGGGCGCTCGAAATGTATCCAACAAGTTCACTGGTATCCCTTTTACGAATGGCGACATGATCCTGAATAGCCCACTTCAAAGTATCCCTAGTGTAGGTGAGTCTGAAAGTATCATTTGAAACGTAGTAGTTTGATAAAAATAGGTGCGCCTCATCCAATGTACTCTGTGACCACATAAAACCATCCGGGAGTGTGGGTGGTTCAGATTTACATTCCCTACCCCCTTCGATTTCACCAGGTGCCACCCCCTCCCTAGGCACTGGCTGTGTATCCCAAAATTGGTGCATATGTATACTATATCGACAACCTTTTAAGTAGGCTTAAAGTTTTAGTGCACTTTAAGAATATAATGTCTCTCGAACAGGATTATACAACCGTCCCCGGTCAGGTCTTTGCGTGCATCTCTATCGTTGGTCCAGAGTGTCCCCAAAAGACTGATAAGTTTGGTATCAAACTTCGTGGTGCCTTCTCGACCCGTGATGAGGCGGCGAACCACGCGAAGCGTCTACAGAAGGAGGATGCCACCTTCGACATCTACGTTGTGGATATGTACAAGTGGCTCCTCATTCCACCAGATTCCTCCAAGATTGAGGACGTACACTACACGAACGATAAACTCGAAGAGATTATGACTGGCTACAAGGAGAACCAATCCCAAGCTGCGAGGATGTTCCAAGAGCGTAAACAGGGTATGATGGATACCAAGACTGGTTACACCCCGGGTGATGAGAACTCAAAGTTCTACACCAAACCAGACGAGGCACCAATTAGCCACCCCTCCGAAGTTTTAGAGAAGCTCAAGAAGGAAAAGCCCGATGCCCCGATGGAAGAGCTCGTCAAGGAAGCCGATGCGATTGTCGCCGCTGAGATTGAGGAACGTCGTAAACAGAGAGAGGCTGAAGAGGCCCTCGACACAGTCGAGGAGGAGCCCTCTGCGTAAATATAAAAAAATAAATGGGTAAATAACCTTATTGCTCAAATCGAAAAGGATTTGAGAAGTAAGATTTAGTTGTATCTGAGGATGACAGGTTGCATGGTCTTACCCATGAAGAAACCAAGTAAAAATACAGCGAACGCTACAATCCAAGTGGACTTGTCTACGGATGAAAAAAAATCAGTCTTTTCAGGTTGTGGGGAATAGTTCATTTCAGGTTGCTGGAAATAGTATGGCTGTTCCTCTTGGGGTTGGGGTTCATCAACTTTTTCCTGTATAAGGGGATCGATGTTAGGATTGTAATCAATTGGATTTCCTATATCAGTTTCCATTTCTAATACTGTACTCTATTTTTTTAAGCTTATTCTTCCTCACTCTCACTTTCACTATCTACCACAAAATCCTTTAGATTTCCATTTTCGTCCATGTCACTCTCATCATCTTCCGAACTAAAGTCTTCTTCATCTGAGGTATCGATGTCAGAATTGAAATCAGAATCATGTTCATCGTCACCGAAATCATCTTCAACGTTGTGTTCGGTGGGTACGAAGTTTTCCGGCTTTTTAATCTTTCTTCCTGAGCGTGTCGTGACAGCGGCGGGCATTTAATGTATTTAGGCTACATCTGTTTAAGTACCTTTAGAAGACAGCTTAGATGCTATACTGGAATGTAGCTCATGTTTTCTGACACGCTTCGTTTCTTTACACTTTGGGCAGTACTGGGTGATCACCTTCCTCTTTTTGATTTGGTAGACCATAGTTGTAGAATCATCGTGGACACCCTTGATTGTTTCACAGTATCCTGAGTTGGTGAGAACATTGAAACCAGAGGTACTCGAAGTTATTCTCAAAACTTTTGTATTACTTTGACCCTCCTTATTGACCTGTATAAATTTCTCTATTGAAGTGTTCAAACCCCCAGATTCAATTTTAGGGGGTTCGACAAACTTCTTGATATCCTTACACTTTTTAACTTCCGAAATATCTGGGTACAGATGGGAGACTATGTTAGGTGGAAGTTCATGACGCCGACCACAAAAGTCTTTACAGAAACCATCCCTCCTCCCCAAAATAGTTTCACACCTACAAAAACATTTTTGGAGAATACATCGTCCACTGATTATAAACCATACATGATTCGACCCATGATCTCTTTTGAGATTTTCACAGTATTTTGAATTTGTTGAAACTAAATATAAAAGATTGTGTTTGAATATTTTTGTAATCGTGGCACCACCCTGTCCCTCCAAATTCTTTTTTACAAATTTCTCAATCATGTATCTCAATTCCTCATTGTGGACCTCGTCCTTCGTTTGCTCACGAGTAAATTTTCCCTCCCCAATGGTAGCAGATGGTGGTTCAATCACATGTGTCTGGGGAGCGTCCGTTCGAACCACTGACATCTTTAGAATTTCTAGGTCCGGTTTCCGATCAATCTTTAGGATGGTACTGAGTGGTCCGTGGGTGTATACAAATACTGGGAGATATGCGAGTTGTTCCACCCCCTTGGCCATCTTGTGGGACCAAATCATACGAAAACCACTCCCCTTTGTCCCCCTCTGGACATTACCATAGACAGCTGCATCTATGATTTCATTCCAATCTAGGGAACCCTTAGCTATAGAGAGTGCAACCAAAATATGATCTCTGAGAGCTATTGCGGACGCCTGGTCCACCACGAAACCTGGCCAATTTAGATGGACCCCGGTCTTCACGAGGGAACCACATTGTTTGGGAGGTGAAACCGAAATGAGACAGTTCTTACCACCATGTCTCTTGACCTTGTCACAAATGACCTTACAGATATCCTTGATTTCTTCCATCGTCAAGGATTCGACATCCTTGTAGTCTATGTCGACGAAGAAGTTATAGGTTGGGCTCTTTTGCTCAACGAGAAACAACTTCTCACCCGAACTCACCGCCTCCACATACTTTTCATGAAACTCATTCAATCTATCAAATGGTACCGAGAGGACACCACCGTCCATTCGTACATGTGATATATTGGATGCGTTAGTAAATTGTTGGGAAATGCACCACTTATTAAACATACCTAGGTAGAGACCTTATTCTCTAAACCACCTCATACAGGATACATCCTGATATTCCTGGGTTTCGGAAAGTTCCTTCTTTATAGTGAGGAGTTCATAGACCGTCCTGTCCTTATTCTCCTCCAACCATTCCTTAATCTCCTGTTCACAGAGACCTCTATTACTTTTCAATAATTCTTCAATCTGCATCAAAATGAAAGCCTTTGACTTCATTATTTTATAGAAAATGTTTTTCTATTCAAAGAAGTTATACAGGCATAGAACTGTGGATTCTTCAAAACGTTATCCACTATGAGCTTCCAACGCTTACGTGTGTTAAATTCCTCTAGTGTGTCATAACTCATGTAATCGTTTTCATCGTGGGTCTTCTTAATGGGCTGGTTCATCAACTTCTTTAGGCTTGTCTTCTGCTTCTCTTCGTAAAACTTCTTGACCTGCGAGTGTTGTTCGGCTCTGTTATAATCTACAAAAAATATGTAAACGTTGTATTCTAGATCTACCGTGGGACTCTCCTTGACTGTAAATTTAAATTCCGTGTACTCTCCATTTTTTAGGGACACGACCCCCCTCGTTTCCTCCTCCAACTCCCTAAGTGCACACCTGAGAGGATTTAGAATCTCCCTCCGTCTGCACCCACCCGTGACGAAAATCCAATCCTTGAATCGCCAATCCCTCACCGTTAGGAACCTTGGCTTATCGTCCACGAAGCTAACCGGTATTGCAATAGCTTTGTACTTTTTCATTGCGCATTCGCAAGTTATAATAGGGGCACAAGTTTATTCCTCGGATTTTACCTCCTCTTCCTCCACTTCTTCAATTTTGGGGACTGGTGCATTGAGGTGCTTCACAACCTGCTCCGAAAAACCCTTAAATTCGTTGACCTCCTCCTTAGTCTTCTTCAGTTCGTTGAAGAGGAAGATAATACCGGCGGCACATATAATCACACCGACGATCAACATCGTCTCACGGTTAATTGGAATCATTTATACTTATAAAGAGCACCTCCCTTTTAAGTAATTACACCCATCGAGGGTTTCCCTGAGATTGGACACTCGTAGGGACTCTGTGCAAATTGGACGGCTTCGTAATGCGTAGGCTGACACGACTTCTCCGTAGAGGGTGTCGTCTGTCCAACAAACTTTTCGAGTCTCCTGGACTTGGGATCGTACGTCAATACAAAAACGATGGCGAGGAGGAAGATGACTTCCAAATACATAGTTATTATTTAGTTAGAATATAAAAGACCGCCCATACCGTTCTCAATGCGGAGGACGTTGTAGTTCACCGCGTAGACGTCCTTGTCACAGTTGGAGGTATCGTTGACGATACGCGCCGAGTCAAGGCGGGAGAAGTTGAGGGAGCCGGTGGGCTGGAGCTTCGAGGCATCCAAGCAGAAGGGGTAGAAGAAGAGCTTCTTGGCGGTGGACGAATCACCGTTGGAGCTATGGTAGTAGAGGGGCACAGTGGTGAAATTGGGGTCCGCAAACTTGAAGTCCGCGACGTCGGTGCCGTTGATTTGGAGCTTGAGCTTGTTCGCATCCGCCAAGATCGCGAGGTCGGACGCATCCGCCGCGGCCAGGTACTTCACTGGGTGATTGAAGTTCATCTCTTGGATCTTGGTGCCCGAGGAGATCGCCTTCTGGACCTGGGTCATGATCATGTTTTGGGGCTGCGCAGCGAAGACCTCCCGCTCTTGGGTATCGAGGTACGCGTAGTTTGTGTAAATGTCCCACTTGTCCGTAGCCGCCGCCGTACCCCAGGTAATGCGGAGCTCAACGTCGTGGTACTGGAGGGAAATGAGGGGGAGGGCCGACTGCCAGTTCTCACAGAAGGCGAAGCGGAGGGGGTAGAAACGGGAGGTTCCCGCACCACCAAAGAGGTTGCCCGCGATGGACTTGGAGGAGGAGGTCGCCGAAAGGGCTGGCGCGATGAGGGTCGAGTAGGTCGAGTCCTGCTCGTCCACAACCTGGCCACCGATGAGCAATTCAACCCTGGCAATCTTGGTGCGCCACTGCGCGGCGGTGTAGGCCTGGGTCGCAGAGCCATCGTTGGCGACGAGGTAGACGTAGCCCATGAGGTCCCCCTTCCGCTCGAAGCGGACGGTGGACATACCATTGTCCGAGACGTTGCCCTGGATGACCTGACGCTCGACAGTTTGGGAGAAGTTGGTGTGACGCTTGTAGGTCGATCGGAAAAAGCTGACCTCTGGTTGGCCAACGAGGTGGACATCCTGAGCACCGACGGCAACGAGTTGGGCAATACCACCAGACATTTTATATTATAGTGAGAGTTTATTTTTAAGCTGACTTTTTACAAGTTGGGTCTGGAAAGTATGACAGTATCAGCGCTGTCCACAGACCGCTGGAAAATTGTCCACCTCGTGGGCCTTGCGTTGTCTCTTCCGATAACACTTGACAACACTTTTGTTTAATTTATATCGCGGTCTATCTAAGCTGTGCGTTTGTATTCCAAGCTTTTAGTACCGATAGCAGTTATAGAAATAGTAGGCATTGAAAATTGATCAGCCCCAGACTGCTGCCAATGTTTAGTTTGGTGAAGTTTAACTTGGTAAGTAGAACCATACTCTTCAGCAACAATTTTAAAATCCAATGTAGGATTCGTTTCAGTAAGAACACCGTCGTCGTGATTAGCAGTACTTGCACCAAGAACAAAAGTCCAAGTAACAGGGTATTTACTAACCCGCATTGTATGCCCCTGATTTCTAGAGCTAACAACTTCAATCCACGAACCGCCATTTATACGAAAGAAAATTGAATGTGTCCAAATCGGATTCGCAGTGCCATCATCAGCCGCCAGAAAATCAAATGAATACCTAACTCGGTCTGTACCACTAACTGGAGTATAACCGGAAACAACAGAACCAGTAACATCTTGTTCAGTCAAACTCAATGTTTGAACCGCTGTAACCGAATCAATAGTTGCACGTCCGTACAAAGAGGTTGTATTACAGGGAGAAGATAAATCTTCAAGTACCTTGTTATGACCATTATCGACTAACTCCCACTCCTGATTAGGTGCCCCGAGGAACGCCTTATACTTACCGTTTAGGTGGGTATCGGTGATCGCAGTTGCGCGGTCAATAACTGTGCCCACTGGGTATATAGCGTCCAGTATTCCTAGAGCCCCAGAGACATTGAGGTCACCCGTGACCGTGGCGTTCCCAGAGACTGCCAGGTCCTTCCCCACAACCACGTTGGCGGTGGTCACTAGACCTGTGGTGGCGTTACTGAGCTCTAGGGTGTGGGTGGTGCTGTTCGAAACGTTGGCGACGGCGTCTAGACCGTAGGAGGGGGTCAACCGGAGAGTCCCCAACTTTAGGGCCACCGCGCTGACGTTGCCCTTCACATCCAAGTGCGAATTTTCAATGGTCAACGTCCCCTCTGGTGGATTCACTGACATTTAATATAGGGTAAGAAATGAATTTACCTGTTATTAAATGGGGGGGAGTGATTGGGATCACTCGGGGACGGGGGGCCAAACAGGGTTCGCGGGGTCCTCGGTGGTGGCTGGGAGGTCCCTTAGAGCCTGCATGTAGGTGACCCAAGCCTCGGGGACGGGGGTCGATGTGGAGGTTGCTCGGATCACAACCCAATCCACTGCTTGGAGGCGACGATCCCTCTCGGCCCTAAGGTCCTTTAGGGGTTGGGCGTCCACCAACTCTTTCAACTTCGCATCGAAGGCCTCCTTTGGGGGCTTCTCGTAACCGTCCGGAACTTCTATAGATTCCCATGTTAACTTATATCTATAAAATGCTGGAACTGGATCCCATTCTTTTATGATTTTATCGATAAAATGTGGCAAAGAATCCATATATATTATGACGATAAATAAAATCCTGAAAAACAATTATAAGCTGCCATCACGGTGTGGTCATAGTTTTTAATTTGAATTATGTCATTTTTATTTAATTGAAACATTGCACTAATAGATGTGTTCATGTGCATAAATGTAGAATAACTGGGATCTTGACCATATATTTTACTTAATCCATTGTTTCCACCAGTTTGGGGTGAATTATTTTTATACCATTGTATTATAATTTGGGAACCACCCGTCTGATTAGCAGATTCCCAATTGGAAGTACAAAAAAAACTAAAATAATATAAACCCGTGATAGGGGCAGTAAATGCAGTACCGTGTAATCCACCACCTTTACTTTCATGTACAGAATCAAAATTAAAAAACGTACCAGTTCCCGTGGAAGCCGTAAACGTTGCAGAGAAATACACCGGACACCCCGCCCTGAGGTCCCCGGGGATTTCCACGATGTCCTCCTTGATGATTTGTTTGGTTTTGAGAACGCCGTCGTAGTCGAAGACCCTCACGTGGCCCGCGTATGTACCATTGCTATCGTTTTGGTTGCCCCCCACCGCGAGACGGGACCCATCCGAAGAGAGGGCGACGTAGTTACCGAATAGGTCCTCCGCCGCCACACCGTCTAGGTCCCCCCCAACTTGGGTCCAGGTGCCCCCAACCAAGTCGAAGACCCTCGCGTAGCCCACGTCTGTGGGGGCGTTTGCCCCCACAGCGAGACGGGACCCATCCGAAGAGAGGGCGACGGACTGACCGAACTGGTCCCCAGCCGCCTCACCGTCTATGTCCCCCCCAACTTGGGTCCAGGTGCCCCCGACCAAGTCGAAGACCCTCACGTGGCCCGAGTCTGTACCACCCCCGTCGTTCTGGGGGGCCCCCACAGCAAGCCGTGTTCCATCCGAAGAGAGGGCGACGGACCAACCGAAATAGTCCCCAGCCGCCTCACCATCTATGTCGTCGCCCACCTTGGTCCACGCCCCACCACTCTCCTTGAAGACCCTCACGTGGCCCGCGTCTGTACCAGTACCGTCGTTGAAGCGCACCCCCACAGCGAGACGTGTTCCATCCGAAGAGAGGGCGACGGAGTGACCGGATTTGTCCTCAGCCGCCTCACCGTCTATGTCCGCCCCAAGTTGGGTCCAGGCACTCCCAGACCAGTCGAAGACCCTCACGTGGCCCGCATTGGAACCGGTGCC
>VMHT01109359.1_pt1 | contig 33527 bp, 45 predicted proteins | sample 4693611 | NCBI WGS metagenome assembly VMHT01 (sample SAMN12280063, study PRJNA550983) | marine metagenome | isolation source: seawater sampled from same location over 5 years 0.02-0.2 micron viral filtrate | place: USA: collected off the coast of southern California halfway between the port... ...
AAAAGTTGCTGAAGATAAAATTGTAGATCAAAACACAAGACTAACTTCTGCTGAATCTACTTGGCAGATGGCAGAAAATTTATACAGACAGTTAGCCGATCAAGTTAGAGAACATGACTATGATATTAAGGATTTAAACAGGTAATGTATGGAGGTTCTCAAGATGAATTATTATTTTACAGGATTACTTATCTTGGCTCTTACAATACTAGCATTGTTTGTAGAACCTGCATATCCTAGAAACGAATATCTAAATGAGTATGGTGTAAGATGTGGAGAATTTGAAACAAGAGTTCAAGCAGAAGACAGAGAAACAGATTATCCTTACGGCGATTCAGACTACGAATCTGATAATTATAGTTTAAGTTTTACATACAGAAAATATTTAGGCACAGATTGTAAAACCTCAAAAGAAAATGTAGCAATCAAGCAACAATTAGAGTTAATGAAAATGTGTGGTAGGGTTAATAGTAACCCTAGTCTAGCACTTAATTCTAATTTTAATTTATTAGTATCTAAATGTAGGGGTGTAACTCCTGCAAGAGATAATACTAGACCTGAAGAGGGTAAAAGTTTGTGGGATGATATGAAAGATGGGTATAAAAAAGAGAACCCAAACGTTAATTTAATGGGGGATAAATTTATACAACCAGGAAGTAAATTGAAAATACCACCGAAAGACTATATACTACCGTTACCAAAACCTAAAGATGATTGATAAATTCTGTTATATGATATTTGGAGGATTAGATCGTATGTGTGCAGCGATAGCTAAATCTATGGAATCAAAACCAAAAAAGAAAAAGAAAAAAAATGTCAAATAAACCATTAAACATATCAGAGTCAGCTGCAGTACAGATGCCGATGAAAACAGTAGTCTCTCTAATAATTTTAGTAGCTATGGGCGTGTTCGCTTATACCGAGCTCACTTCAAGACTTGTATCATTAGAGACTTCACGTGAGTTGTTTGAGAATGATTTACTTAAGAAGTCTGAACAAGTCCCCGTGGACCAAGAGCAACATTTTTTACTCGAAGATCTTTACAAGTCCGTTGAGAAAATGGAAGAGACACAAGAAATGAACATGACTAACAAAGTAAACATAGAATTTTTAAGAGAACAATTAGAAAAAGCATTAAATGATATTGAAGAATTAAAAGATAAGGTAAGAGCTAATGGCAACGGGACGTATTAATAGAAAAGTATTAGATCACATCGCACAGATAAACAGGGAGAATAAAGCCGCTAGTTTAGCTAAAGAATTAAAAAAATCTGTCGAACACGGTAAAAATGGTACACAAAAATATGTTGTTAAGCAGGGTGAAAACAAAGGTAAAATTTTATGACAGAGTTAGTGGTAGCATTACTTATGATTGTACAAGGAGAGATTAAGGAAGCACGTATCCAGCCTTCAATGGGAAAATGTTTGGAAGGCAAAAGGATTGCAAAACGTGGAACGAAACCTGAAGGACATGTTAGATATCAATGCATAAAATCTATGGCAGAATTAGAGTCAAATATTGATGGATCATTATCTATAAAAAAACTAATATTGGAGTAATTATGGAACTTACACGTAATTTTTCTTTAGAAGAATTAACCAAATCAGATACTGCAATTCGTAAGGGTATTAATAATAATCCTAACGCAGAACAAATAGAAAAATTAAAAACACTTTGTGAAAAAATTTTACAGCCGGTACGTGACCATTTCGGCAGAGTTAAGGTGACTAGCGGGTTCCGTAGTCCAGAGCTATGCCAAGCCATCGGTAGCTCACCAAATTCACAGCATGCGCGTGCGGAGGCTGCAGATTTTGAAGTAATAGGCGTAGACAATTGTGAGTTAGCTGATTGGATTCACAGAGAGTTAGAATGGGATCAATTGATTCTCGAGTACTATACTCCTGGAGAACCCAATTCAGGATGGATACATTGTAGTTATACAGAAGGTATGCCTAGAAAATCTTTCTTGCACGCATTTAGAGAAGAAGGTAAAACTAAATATAAACCAATATTAGGAAAGGCAAAAGAAATTTTTGTTTAAAAATTAAATATTATGACTATTACAAGATCACAAATGACTCAACAGATTACTGGTAATCTAAGAGGTGCGAAAGATGAAAAAAAGAAAAAAAAGAAGCTTTACACTAAAAAATCCAATAAAAAGAATCCTCTCGCTAAGACATTTACTGTTTAAGCCTAAAGTGATACAATCTAAAAAGTTGTACAACCGAAAGAGGCTTAAAGAGAATGACAAAACTATGTGCTAGAGGCAAGGCTGCAGCCAAAAGAAAATTTAAGGTATATCCCAGTGCATATGCTAATGCATATGCTAGTAAAATTTGTGCGGGTAAAATTAAAGATCCTTCAGGTGTAAAAAGAAAAGACTTTAAAGGACCTAAACCAGCCAACAAAGGATTACACGCTGAAACAAAAAAGAAAAATACTATTGTAGAGGGTGATCGAAATAAAAGAAGAAAACAACTAAAAGATATTCAAAACCCAATTTCCGAGTATGATAAAAAAGGTAAATTAAAATATACTGCTGCTAAAAACGGTAAGGAAATGAAAATTAGAGAAGTTGCAAAAGGATTACATAAAGCATCCGCAACCCACAAGAAACAAGCAAAACAATTAGATTCTATTTCTGCTTATCAAGGTAAATTTATTAAGCATGACTCAGCAGGTATTAAAATGTCAAACGAGAGCTTAGTAAATTACTATGGCGATTTATTAAAATGAGTGAACGAGGCACTTGTTGGGAAGGTTATGTCCAAAAGGGCATGAAGAAAAAAGGGGATCGTATGGTTCCTAATTGTGTTCCAGCAGGTATGAAAAGTGGAGGACTTAAAAAATGGTTTTCAGAAAAATGGGTAGATATTGGAAGCAAGCGAAAAGATGGTACATACGCACCTTGTGGTCGTTCAAAATTAAAAACGGACAAGAAACGGAAGTATCCAAAGTGCGTCCCTGCTGCAAAAGCGGCAAGGATGACAGACTCACAGAAGCGGAGTGCCGTTGTGAGGAAAAGAAGTAGATCTCAGGGAGTTGGTGGAAAACCTACAAATGTTAAAACTTTTGCATCTAAAGGTGCGTTTACTAAATTATACTATGGTGGTATGATAGATTACTAGGAGATATTATGGAAGAAGCAACAGAATACAAAAAGTATTTAGAAGCATTAAGAAAAGCAACTGAAGAGGGTAAGAAAAAACCTAAACCAGTAAAACCAAAAGAACTTGCTTGTGGTGGCATGGGTATAGCTGTCAAAGGCGGAAAATTTGAAGGAGTAAAATAATATGAAAAACGGAAGAATAAAAGTACATACAAAAATGGGTGGCGGTCTTATGGGTGCTACTAAAAAATTAAAAGCTCAAGGTAAAATGGGTGGTGGACAAATGAAAAAACCAATGATGGCTAAAACAGGTAAATTAGTTGGTGGTCAAAAAAATCTACCAAAACATTTACAAAAAGCAATCTTAGCGTAAGGATGAAATGGCTAGTTCAGGAACTACAACATTTAACTTATCAATTGATGAGGTCATTGAAGAATCTTACGAAAGATGTGGTATAAGAACAAATTCTGGTTATGATATTAAATCAGCTAGAAGAAGTTTAAACTTACTTTTTTCTGAATGGGGTAATAGAGGTATTAACCTTTGGAAAGTCAAATCTAAAACAGAAACTTTAGTAAACAATCAGGTAACATATACAACACCAAGTGATTGTAATGATGTCCTTGAAGCTGTTGTAACTGTTTCTGGAGGCAATCAACAAACTTTAACAAAAGTATCTAGATCTGAGTATATTGCGATTCCTAATAAGACACAGGCAGGAACCCCTTCTCAGTATTATGTTGATAGACAAATAACACCAACTATAAGTTTATATTTAGCTCCTGATACAAGTGCAGTAACAAATATATTTTATTATTATCTTGCAAGAATTGAAGATGCTGGAGCTTACACAAATACAGCCGATATGCCATTTAGATTTTTTCCATGTATGGTATCTGGATTAGCTTTTTACCTATCACAAAAAATTGCACCTGATAGAATCCAAGCATTAAAATTATTATATGAAGATGAACTTAAAAGAGCATTAGAAGAAGATGGGCAAAGAACATCTGTCTACATTTCCCCTAATGTTTATTACCCACAAGGTTAATCATGGCATACGCAAGAGGAAAATACGCAAAATCAATATCTGATAGATCAGGACAAGAATTTCCATATAGAGAAATGGTTAAAGAATGGAATGGTTCATTAGTACATATATCTGAGTTTGAAAAAAAATCTCCTCAATTAGATCCAAAACCACACAGAGCAGATCCTGTAGCTTTATATAATGCAAGATCTCAAAGGGCTGCACCTGTTGTTGTTTATTTAGATCCTGCTCTTTGGCCAGGTCAATTCACTAGTAATAACATGCAACCCTCTACAGATGCTAATGAAGAAAATAACAAAAGAGAGTTACGAGGTAGCTTAGGGAGTGTTACAATTACAATATCATGACATTTGCTGAATTAGTACAAAAAGTAAGAGATTACACAGAGGTTGGATCAACAGTCTTAACAGATGCTATTGTCCAAAGTATGATAAGAGATGCTGAACAACGTATCTTTCGTGAAGTTGATGCAGACTATACAAGAGAATATGCAACAGCAAATTTGAACATTGGTTCAGAGTATTTAGATTTACCTTCGGCAGCAGCGACTACAGCGTCTCGAACTTCAATAATAGTTAGATCTTTATTAGTTTTCGATACTACTCAATCACCAACAACAAAAGAATATTTAGACAAAAGAGATACAAGTTTTATTTTTGAATTTAATTCAACAGGAGCTACAGGAGTTCCAAAATATTATGCTAATTGGAAAGAAACAACTATCATAATGGCACCTACACCAAATGCACAATATAAAGTTCAATTAAGCTATATATACTCACCTGACGCTTTAACCTCTACTAATACTGAAACCTACTTATCTAAAAATGCTCAGGATCTACTATTTAACGCAGTTATGGTTCAAGCATATGAGTTTTTAAAAGGACCAATGGATATGTACAAAATCTATTCTGACAAGTATAATGTAGCTATACAAAGTTTTGCGTTAGAGCAAATGGGCAGAAGACGTAGAGACGAGTATACAGATGGAGTACCGAGAGTAAAAATACCCTCGCCTTCACCAAATGAATAAATTTATAAGGAGAAAATAACATGGCAATTACACAAGCAGTTTGCAACAGCTTTAAGAAAGAAATTCTTGAAGGCATTCACGATTTAGAAAATGGTGGTGATGTTTTTAAATTAGCATTATACAAATCAACAGCAACTATCAATGCAGCAACTACAGCTTACATAACAGGAGGAGAAGTATCTGCTTCTGGTGCGTATGCGGCAAAAGGTGGAACATTAGCATCTCAACAAACTTCACTAGCGACAGGCGGTGTTGCGATTGTTGACTTTGCAGATTTATCTTTTACAGGTGTTACATTAACAGCAAGAGGTGCTTTAATTTATAACTCTACTGAAGCAAATAAAGCAGTATGTGCGCTAGATTTTGGTGCTGATAAAACTGCAACTTCTGGAACATTCACAATTCAATTTCCAAACTTTACAAGTTCAGCAGCTATATTAAGAATCGCATAATTTTTAGGGAGGCCCAATGGCAGATATTACAGTACAGGTATCGTCAGCGGGTCTACTCTCTTATGGTACATCAACATGGGGATCTTTTACTTATGGTGGTGATCAACAACCAAGTATAACAGTTCAAGCAGGTACCGAAGCTTTTACCACTGCAGGTTGGGGAAGTGATACATGGAGTGCGGAACTTTGGGGTATTTCAGGTATGAATGCCTCTGTATCAGGTATTCAATTAACGACAAGCTCAGGTGAAAAAGAAACTTGGGGTCAAGATACATGGAATGCATCATCTACAGAATGGGGTGGTCCATCTGTTACAGATGTAGCTATTGGTCAAGAAATTACTGAAACAGGTTTTGGGTTAACTACAGCAACAGGAAGTGTTGGAGTAACAACAGCTACTGAAATATTTTTATCATCAAATCCATTAAACGCTTTATCTATTTCTCAAGGTACAGTCGACGCTGAACCAGATGCAATGGCTTCTGGAGTTTCATTAAGTGCATCATTAGGAACGGTTGTTGCACAAAATGAACAAGGTTGGGGTAGAGATGATTGGGGCGTTGAAGTTTGGGGAGCAGAAGGTATTTGGGCAACTTGCACGCCTACAGGTGTTTCTTCAAGTATAACTTTAGGTAATGAAGATACTGATATTTCTGTAAATGTTCTATTATCGGCTCAAAGCATTCCAGGTTGGGGCTCAGGTGTTGGATGGGGTCAACAAAAATGGAATCAAGCTAGTGTTGATATGGCAATGTCTTCATCTTCAGGTACAGTAGATCCTGCTCCAGATACAGCACTTACAGGGGTTCAAGCGACTGTTTCATTAGGAGTTGAAGTTGTGTCTGCAGATGCAAATTTAACACTTTCAGGAATCGCATTAAGTCTAGCTTTAGGTAATGAGGATGCTGTGCCTAATACACAAGTAGATATATCAGGAATTGCAATGTCCTTCACTTTACAGGGTGCTGTTGCGGGAGCTTCTGCTCTTGTATTACCAACAGGAGTGACAAGTACCTTTACACAAGGTATAATAGGACTTAACGCATGGGAGCTAGTTGATTCAGGTGCAGCACCAACTTGGAAACTAGTAGCCTAGTTGACAAGGCAACCTAATGGAAATAAAATTGTAGTATTTAAAAAGGATAAAAAATTATGGCATCAAGTTTTTCAACAGATCTAAAACTAGAACTAATGGTAACCGGCGAAAATGCTGGTACATGGGGTGATAATACAAATAACAACTTAAACTTAATTCAACAAGCAATTGCTGGTTTTGAACAAGTAACACTATCAAGTGGCGGAACACTTGCTTTAGCAATGACTGACAAAGCTATTTCTAACGCTAGAAATATGGTTATTAAATTTGCTACAGCAACGATTGCTGCAAGTACAATTTGTACTATACCAGATAGTATAGAAAAATTTTATATTTTTGATGCAACAGGATTAACTAATCCAGCAAACTTAACAATTAAAACTGCAAGTGGAAGTGGTTTTACTTTAGATGCTGCAAAAATTTACGCTGCATATTCAGACGGTACAAATTTAAAAGAAATATCTTTAGATACTTTAGGTGGAACTATTGGAACTGCACACATAGCTGATGATGCTGTAACTTTAGCAAAAATGGCTCCAGGCACAGATGGAAATATTATTTCATATGATGCATCAGGAAACCCAGTAGCAGTTGCAACAGGAAGTGCAGGACAAGTATTAACTTCTGCAGGTGCAGGTGCGCCTCCAACTTTTTCAGATGCTTCTGGAGGATCAGTAGATTGGCAAACAGGTTCAATTAAAACAGCTAGTTTTACAGGAGTAGCCGGTAAAGGATATTTTATAGATACAACAAGCGGTGTGGTTACAATTACACTACCTTCAGGCCCAAGCGCAGGTGATTTTATAGGTGTTAAAGATTATGCAGGAACTTTTGGTTCAAACAATGTTACTGTAAATAGAAATTCATCAAAAATAGATGGTTTTACAAATAATGCAGTTTTAAATGAAAATCACACATCTATTACATTTATTTTTATAGACGCAACACAAGGATGGAAAGTTCTTAATGATGATCAATCAAGTTTTGCTCCAGAATATATTGCAGCAACAGGTGGAACTATTACAACAGTTTGTACAAATTTTAAAGTTCATACTTTTACAAGTCCTGGAACTTTTTCAGTTACAAGTAAAGGAAATCCACTTGGTAATGATAAACTTGGTTATGTAATTATCGCCGGTGGAGGTGGTGGTGGATCAACTAACTCGACTGACGATGGAGCAGGCGGTGGTGCAGGCGGATACAGAGAAGCAAAAGATGCTTGTGATTCTTACACTGCGTCTCCTTTAGCAGCATCTGCAATAACTTTATGTACTGTAGGAAATTATGGAGTTGTAATTGGTGCTGGTGGTGCTGGTGGGCCTGGAACATCAGGTGTTTCTGGTGCAACAGGATCGTCTTCATCATTTAACGATATTATTGGTGCTGGTGGTGGTGCAGCAAGAGGATCTGGTACTGCAGTATCACCTACTGTAGCTAACGGTGGATCTGGAGGAGGATCTGGAGGCGGAGGAGGAGTACCCGGAAAAACTGGTGGTGCAGGAAATACTCCCGCAACAACTCCACCTCAAGGAAACAACGGAGGAAACGCAGCTTCAAGTCCCCCTGACGGAAGTGCAGGCGGTGGTGGAGGAGCTACTTCAGCAGGCGGTAATGCTGGAGGATCTTCAGCAGCAGGCGGAGCCGGTGCAACAAGTTCAATTAACGCAAGTCCAGTAGGAAGAGCTGGAGGTGGCGGTGCAGCAGGTCAATCTGGACCTGATGGCGGTGGCCCTGGTGGTTCTCAAGGAACAACAAATTCTGGTGGCGGTGGCGGCGGAAACCAACAAGGTGGAGGCGCTGGATCAGGTGGATCTGGACTAGTAATTATAAGATATAAATTTCAAGGTTAATGGAGGAGAGTAAATAATATTATGGCACACTTTGCAAAAATAGGAATGAATGGAAAAGTTATCAATGTATTAACACTTGCTGATAACGATATGCTTGATGCTAATGATCAACCTCAAGAAAGAGTTGGTCAACAATATTTAGAAAAACATCATAGTTGGCCGGCAGACATGTGGGTTCAAACTTCATATAACACTTTTGAAAATACACATAACTCTGGTGATAATTCAAATGCATTTAGAGGAAACTTCGCAAGTGTAGGATTTACTTGGGATGAAGAAAATCAAATATTTTGGAGACCTAAACCTCATGCATCTTGGGTAAAAGATATTGCAACTGCAAAATGGAAAGCACCAGTCGGTGACGCACCTTCTATAACAGCCGAGCAACAAGCACAAAATGATGCAAATACTCATTTCTGGTATTACGAATGGAATGAAGACGCTGGAAATTGGGAGTTGTCAAATAGTATAAGATAATATATTCATGTTAGTTCATGGAAAAAATTATTTTATCTGAACAATCTATATATTATGGTGATGTTTTAATGCCGAAAGGCTTTGAAATAGATCATAAAAAACTATTTGATGACGTTTTAAAATCACATATTACAAATAAAAAATTAATTTATTCAAGTAATTATAATAATTTAGAAACTTATATCAGAGAGCACATAAAGTGTGATTACGGAAAAGGTTTAGTACCCAAGAAACGTTGGGGTAATATTTATAAACCACAAGAGTTATCTGAACCTCTATTAAACATTGAAAAAATGGATTTAGCTAACTCAGCAGATTTTACTCTATTATACGGAGTTGAGGCAAATGAATGTTTAATTAGAATTTATTATGATGATAATAGGAGACACCAAAATAATTGGGAGATAAAATTAGACAAAGGCATGTTTATAATGTTTCCATCTTCGAATACATATATAATTAAAAATAATCAAAAAGAAAGTTTAAACAATATTTTGACAATAACTTATGAATACGTCTAATTATTTTTATTGGAATGAAGTGCTTTCAAAAGAAGAAATAAAAAATATAAATTCTTTACTAGATAAACACAAAAAAGAAAAAGAACCAACATTTGCAAAAGCTAGAGAGTCTAAAAAAACATCAACAGTTTACCCTATTAAGATTAAATTTTTAAAAGAAAAATTAAATAAAATTCTTTACAATATAACTCTAGTCAATCAAGATCGTTATGGTTATGACTTATATGATTTTCATGATGATGATGAATTTAATTATAATATTTATAAAAAAGATGAAGAATATGAATGGCACACAGATGGAGAAACTTTTAAAGCTTCTGATATTAAGTTAACAGCTCTAATAAATATATCAGAAAAACCTTTTTCTGGGGGTGAGTTTAATTTATTAAATTCTAAAAATGTGACTTTAGCTTCTGAATTAAGTAACCCAGGTTCTATGATAGTTTTTAACTCATTCATTTTACACAAAGTAGATCCTATAACAAAAGGCACAAGAAAAACTTTAACTTTTTTTGGCAAAGGACCTGCATTTAAATGAACTTAAGTAATTATTATTGGTATTTTAAATCTGCAATACCTGCAAGAATATGTGATGATATAATTAAATACGCTTCATCAAAATCTGAAACTATGGCTAGAACAGGTGGTTTTGGTGATAAGAAATTAAATAAAGAAGAAATATTAAATATGCAAAAAAAAAGAAAATCTGATTTAGTTTGGTTAGATGATACTTGGATTTATAGAGAACTTCATCCTTTTATACGTCAAGCAAATAAATACGCAGGTTGGAACTTTGATTGGGAAATTTCTGAACAAATTCAATTTACAAAATATAAATTAAATCAATATTACGATTGGCATTGTGATAGTTGGGATAAACCTTACGAGAAAGAAGGAGCACAAAATGGAAAGATTAGAAAACTATCTATGACCTGTCAGCTAACAGATGGTTCAGAATATAAGGGCGGTGAATTAGAATTTGATTTTAGAAATTATGACCCACACATGAGAGACGAATCACAACATAGAATACAATGTAAAGAGATATTACCCAAAGGATCTATTATTGTATTTCCTAGTTTTGTGTGGCATAGAGTTAAACCAGTAACACAAGGAGTAAGATATTCTTTAGTAATGTGGAATTTAGGATATCCATTTAAATAAAATGCATATAAGTAATTATTTTGGTACAACTGTTTGGTCTGAACAAAAACCAGATTTTGTAAAATCTTTAAACAAGGCTTCAAACAAATATATTAAAGAAGCTAAAAAAAGAAGTAAAGACCATATAAAAAAATATGGTGATTTTGCTATATCATACCACTCGGAATCTTTAGCAGCTGATAATGATTTTTTAGATTTTAAAAATTATGTTGGACAAAAGTCTTGGGAATACTTAGATCATCAAGGATATGACATGTCGTTATACCAAACTTTATTAAGTGAAATGTGGGTTCAAGAATTTGCTAAAAATGGTGGTGGTCATCACTCAGCGCATATACATTGGAATCAACATGTTTCAGGTTTTTATTTTTTAAAAGCAAGCGAAAAAACTTCTTACCCTGTGTTTCACGAACCAAGGACTGGTGCGAGAAGTACAAAATTAAAAATGAAAGCAGATATCAAAGGTATAAGAAATGGAACAGAAATTATTCGTTACAAAGTTAAACCAGGTACATTAATTATATTTCCAGGATTTTTAGAACACGAGTTTGCAGTAGATTTTGGAGTAGAACCATTTAGATTTATACATTGGAACATACAAGCAGTGCCAAAAGAAATGGCTAGGGATGTTTAAAAATAAAAAATATACAGTTATTCGTCAAGCCATTTCAAAAGACTTAGCTAGTTTTATTGCTAATTATTTTTTAATGCAAAAACAAGTTTATGATACTTGTAAAGCACAGGGATATTTTTCACCTTTTGAAACTATTATTGGACATTATGAAGGAAACAATGAACAAATACCAAATACATATTGTCATTATTCTAATATAGCTATGGAGACTTTAATGTTAAAATGCCAACCAGAAATGGAAAAAGTAACAGGATTAAAACTATATCCTGCTTATACTTATGCAAGAATTTATAAAAAAGGTGATGAATTAAAAAGACATAAAGATAGATTCAGTTGTGAAATATCTACAACTATGAATCTTGCTGGTGATGATTGGCCAATATATTTAGAGCCTTCAGGAGATAGAGGTAAAAAAGGAATTAAAGTAGATCTTAAACAAGGAGATATGCTAGTCTACTCTGGTTGTGATCTTGAACATTGGCGAAATAAATTTAAGGGTAAGGAATGTATTCAAGTTTTTTTACATTATAATAATCGTAAAACCCCAGGAGCTAGAGATAATATGTTTGACAGGCGTCCTCATTTAGGTCTTCCTAATTGGTTTAAAAATAATATCCTATAATGGGTGCAGTAGTACCACCACATCACATTACTGCATCCTTTATAAGATATTTTGACTATGTTATAATACCCCATGCCTTTAACAAAAGTACAATTTAGTCCTGGTTTTAATAAACAGATCACTGCAACCGGTGCTGAAAATCAATGGGTGGACGGTGACTTTGTGCGTTTTAGATATGGAATGCCTGAAAAAATTGGTGGTTGGCAAGAAATAAAAGATTCTAAATTAGTTGGTGCAGCAAGAGAACTACATAGTTGGTCTGATTTAGATGGTCGAAGATTTTTAGCAATAGGTACAAATAAAATTTTATATATTTATAACGGTGATGATTTTTATGACATAACACCTCTAGATACATCTTTAGTCCGTACAGGATCTAACATAACAACTACTAGTGGATCTAATGTTGTAACAATCACTACTACATCTCCTCATCTACTTGAACCTGGAGATCTTTTAACTTTTGCTAATGCTGGATCTTTTAATGCTGCACAAACAGGATATGTCTCTGGAGATTTTGATAATATAAAATTCGAGGTACAACTTGCTCCTACTGCAACTACATTTACAATTCAAATGGCTTCAAATGAATCTGGTTCGGGTACAACAAATAACGGTACATTAGATAGTAAACCTTATTATAAAATAGGACCACTTCTTCAATCTTTTGGTTATGGTTGGGGTACATCCTTATGGGGTAACTCTACATGGAATACACCAAGATCTTCATCTAATGCAGTTTTAGATCCAGCCAGCTGGTCTTTAGATAACTATGGAGAACTTTTAATTGCAACAATAAAAAATGGATCAACTTTTTCTTGGGATCCAAACCCAAACGGCACGGGTATAACTACAAGAGCTACTATATTATCTGGAGCTCCTACAAAATCAATAATGAGTATTGTATCTGAAAGAGACAGACATTTAATAATATTAGGTACTGAAACAACCATCGGGACAACAGGAACACAAGATAAAATGTTCATAAGATTTTCAGATCAAGAATCTTTGACTGATTATACTGCAACCTCAACTAACACTGCAGGATCTTTTAGAATAGATAGTGGTACAAAAATAATAGGTGCTGCTAAAGCAAAAGATTATATTCTTATTTTAACAGATACTTCAGCTTACCTTTTACAATTTGTTGGACCTCCTTTTACATTTAGTATTAGACAAGTAGGTTCAAACTGTGGTTGTGTCGGCCAACATTCAATTGTTTATGCAAACGGTGCAGTTTATTGGATAGGCAACTCAGGAGGTTTTTTTATGTTTGATGGTACTGTGAAAGTATTACCTTCACTTGTTGAAGATTTTGTATTTCAAACAAATGATGGAGCACCTGGTTTTAACTTTGCGTCTGGTAGTGAATTAACTTATGCCTCACAAAACAGTTTATTTTCTGAAATATATTGGTTCTATGTAGCGAAAAACTCAAATGTAATTAATAGATTAGTAGCTTATAATTATGCTGAAGGAACTTGGTATACTAGCACTTTAGCAAGAACTTCTTATACCGATACAAAAGTATTTAGTGAGCCAATAGCCACAGAATTTGCAGATAATGTAGCTCCAACTTCACCTACTATAAACGGTGTTTCTAACGGCTCTTCGCAAGTGTTTAATCATGAGGTAGGAACTAATGAGGTTCTAGCTAATGGTACAACTAATATTATACCTGCTTTTATTATATCTGGAGATTTTGATTTGGATGCACAAGGCGACGGTGAGTTTTTTATTAAAGTAAGAAGGTTTATTCCTGATTTTAAATATATAAATGGAAATGCCAAAGTAACTTTAGAATTAAGAGATTATCCAGCAAATACACAATCAGGTTCTCCATTAGGGCCATTTACAATTTCTTCAACGACAGATAAGGTAGACACTAGAGCAAGAGCAAGATTAGCCGCAGTAAAAATTGAAAACGATGGATTAAACGAAAGTTGGAGATTTGGACAATTTAGATTTGATATACAACCTGATGGTAGACGTTAATGGCTAAAGTATCTGTATTTTTACCTGAGCCGCCTAGAGAGTATACTTCAGAATCTTTTAGGCAAATCAATCTAGCATTAGAGCAATTACAAAATCAATTGAACACAACTTATCAAAGAGAAAAACAAAATGAGGCAGAAACTTTTAATTACTTTTTATCATGACTATAAGATATAAAAATCAAGGATTCAAACAAACTGATACAAGTAAAACTACAGCACTTACTTGTCCTACGAATGCTACAATAATAATAAAAAGTATTTATTGTGCTAATAATGATAGCGCATCAGCTATTTTAGTTAATATGAATCTAGTAGATTCTTCTGATTCAAGTGCTGAATATGAATTTTTTAGAGACGATGTTGCTGCTAAAACACAAGTAAACGCAACACCACAAGGTTTAAATTTAGAAGCTGGTGATGCAGTAACGGTTCAAGCAGCTACAGGAAGTAACAAAATACAAGGTGCTATAACTTACGCTCAAATAGATAGATCACAGGAAAATGGCTAAACAAAAATTTGTAAACTTCACTCCGAGACCAAAACCTAGAAAAAGGCCTCGGCGTCACACAAAGACTCTTAACAAAAGTAAGAAAAGGTGTTATAAGAAATATAACCGACAAGGACGTTAATGAGCGAAAAACAAAAAACAATTATTGTAGACGGTAAAGAAATACCAGTAATTCCTGCAAAAGCAGAGGAAGAAGTAAAAAACAAAAGAACAGGCAAAATTTATGCTAGCAAAACTGATTTTGATTCTGATGTTGCTGATTCCAACACTGATACTACTGAGGATGATCTACAAATCAATCAAAAAATAACAGTTGCATCTCTTCAAGTTTTTGGTAAAACCAAAACATAATGCAACCAGCAGGCGGTACAGAAATACAATTAGCATATCTTAAGAAACACGTTGATCTAGGTGTTCTTAATTCTGTACAAATAACTACTTCAATACCAGAAAAGGATCCAATAGATCCAATGAAATCTAATATTCTATGGTTAAAAAATTCATACGATCAACCTAATTTAGCTCCTTGGTTTCAAAACAAAGACAACCATTCAAAATATGATTGGTATGTTTTTAACTCACATTGGAGTTACGAAAAATATAGATATTTTTTTAAAATACCAGAAGACAGGTGCACGGTAATTAAAAACGGAATAGACTACGATGAGCTACAACTTAAAACAGATTTTACACCAAAAACAAAAATGAGAATGTGTTATATTTCAACACCTTGGAGAGGATTAGAAATTGTTCTTCCAGCTATGGAGTCAATAAAAGATCCCGATATTACACTAGATGTTTATTCAAGCACAATTATTTATGGTAAACAATTCGAAGAAGCCAACGATAATAAATATCAAGACTTATACGAAAAAGCAAAAGAACTTCCAAATGTTAACTATATGGGTTATTGCGACCACAAAACTTTAGTAGGAAAACTTAAAGACTATGATGTTAATTGTTTTCCAAGTATTTGGGAAGAAACATTTTGTATTTCTGCTATGGAGTCTTTAGCAGCAGGACAAGTTTTGATTACAACAGATTTAGGTGCATTACCTGAAACATGTTGTGAGTTTCCAATATACATACCATTTACGCAAAACAAAGCTAAACTTACAGCCCAATTAGCGGGCACTATATTACAAACAAAAAAAATGTTAGAAAAAGTAAATTTAGAAAACGGCCTCAAATTTCAACAAGAATATTATAAAAGATTTTATAATTGGAAAAATATAGGAAGACATTGGCAGAATTTTTTACAAGGAGCAATTAGTGTCAGAAGAGACAAATAAAAATCATATTATGATATGTACGCCTGTACACTCTGATGTATCAATACATTACATGAAAGCTTGTTTAGATTTACAAAAAGAATGTATTTTAAATAAAATAAAAATAACTTTTCAATTGATGAAATCATCTCTTGTTACGCAAGGTAGAAATTTATGTGCTTCAGCTTTTATGAATTCTGATGCAGAACATATGTTATTTATTGATTCCGATGTAGAATTTACAACAAGATCTGTAATGAGATTAATTAAATCACCACATGAAGTATCGTTAATACCATATCCCATTAAACAAAAAACAGATGCTAAGTTTAGACAAGATTTTGAAACAAGACCTGATGATGACATTAATACTATGGGACATTTGTTTCCAATTGAGTTACCAGATACAAAAGACATAAGACCTGTAGATGGCTACATTGAAGTTATAAAAGGACCTACAGGTATGATGATGATAAAAAGATCAGTATTTAAAAAGTTAAAAGAACATTACAAAGAGCTTGTTATTAAACAAAAAACTTTAATGAATGGTGAACTTGTAGATAGACCAAACTATTATAATTTTTTTGACACATATTGGAGTCCATCTAAGAAAACTTATATGGGAGAAGACTTTTATTTCTGTCAACTTTGGAGAGCTATTAATGGTAAGATATTTGCTTTATGCGACGAAGAAATAAGCCATATAGGAGAGTATAAGTATACAGGTAAAGTTAAGGACGAATTCTATAAAATCGACTGATGTTGAAGAATAGTCATATATAAGATAAAATACCATAATAACTAGTTAAAATATTATGGATCCATTTACTATAGCATTAGCAACCTTTGGCATACAAAAGCTAAGAGGTAAATCAACTAAACGATCATTGAGAGATGCCGCTATCGCAGGTGGTATTGGACAATTAGGCGGTATGGCAGGAGTACCTGGTATGCAAGCCTTTGGTAAAGCAGGTTCAATGCCAAGTATGTTTGCTAGTGGAAATTATTTGGGACAACCTTCTGCAGCAGATATGGCAAAATTAGGAGCTAATGAACTCTCTGTTGGTCAACAGATGGCATCAATCCCAGGAAATGCGATGGAAGGAATTAAAGGATTAATTGGAACAAGCGCAAATTCTGTTACAGGTGAAGGCGGTAAAGGTTTCTTAGGATTAGGCACAGGTGAAAAATTAGGTTTAACTTTAGGAGCAGCAAGTTTATTAGGTGAAGATGAACCAACAGAAATGCCTGAAGGTACAAGACCTGAAGATTATAAAGCTGCAAAAGAAAAAGCAGATAAACAATTAGCAAATATTTTAGAAACATACGATTACGAAGGAGAGGCTGCGGGTATATCACCTTATTCTTATCAAAAAGATAATTCGCTATATACTTTTAGCGAAGGCGGTATTGCTGAAGTTAAAAAGTTTAACGAAGGTGGTATAAATTATTTACCATCTAAAATTGATCACAATGAACAAGATACTAATAACTATATAAGAGCTTCAGGGTACGTTGAAGACGGAGCAGGTGCAGGAGATAAAGACGAAGACACGATGCTAGCACAATTAGCTGATGGCGAGTTCGTATCAAGAGCAGATGCTATATTAGGTGCAGGTATCATGGAAGGTGGCAACCCTAAAAGTTATAAAGACATGCGAAAAAAAGGAGCTGCATTTTTTTATGACCAACAGGCAAAGTTTAAAAGAATTTTTGATTTGTTAGATGCGTCCAGAAAAAAAGCAAATTAAAAAAGAAGTCGGTGTTTTATACATCGAAACAAAAAAACTAGACGAGTACTGGTCGCTTGTAGAGTTTATGTTACGAGAAGGTTTAAAATATGATGGTGATCCCATGAGTATTAAAGATCTTCGAGAAGGAATTAAACAAGGAGCTTACCAATTATTTATAATGTTTGGCTCTGATGATGGTGAGAAATACAAAGTGTTTGGTGTATTTGTTACTAGAATAATGGTTTTACCAAACTACAAACAATGTGAAGTAATATTGTTAAAAGGAGAAAAAAGACAATTATGGCAAGACGAGGCTGCAGAAACAATAGAGGATTTAGCGAGATCGGAAGGTTGCAAGAAGATAGCAGTTCATGCAAGACCGGGTTGGAAAAAATTTTTAGGGACAAAGGAATGGCAAGTAAAAAGATATTTATATACAAAGGAGTTAAAATAATATGAGTTTCATCTTCGGAGGCGGAGGTGGTGGCGGCGGAGGCGGCTCCACTTCAGGAACACAAGTATCAATAGCTAGGGAAGCACCAGAAGTAGAAAGCCGAAAACTCGCACTCTACGATCAAGCCGCTAAACTAGCATCTTCACCTGTAGGTATACCTGCATTTCAAGTTGCGGGACCTAGTGGTTTAGAACAAACAGGATTTACCCAAGCAGGAACGACAGGTATTGGAGCACCAACAACTACCGCAGGAATTGGTTCAGTTTTAGGTGGACAACAATCTGCGATGGCGGCACCTAACATAAGTCAATTTTTAAATCCTTATCAAAATTATGTAACCGACGAAATTGCAAGACAAGGTCAAATGGCACAGAATCAATTATCTGCTAATGCGATAGGAGCAGGTGCTTTTGGTGGAGCAAGAGAAGGTATTCAAAGAGCAGAATTACAAAGAGCAACTCAAGCAAACATTGGTCAATCAATGGCACAAGGTTTTGGTCAAGCTTTAGGTGCTGCTCAAGGACAACAACAATTTCAAACAGGTGCACAAATGCAAGCTGGTCAATTATTTGGTGCTTTGGGTGGTCAACAACAAGCAATGCAGCAAGCCGACATTGCAAGTTTATTACAAGCAGGTGGAGTTCAAAGACAATTAGGACAACAAGCTTTAGATGCACAAAGAGCAACAACTATGGCAAGAGAATATGAACCTTATCAAAGATTAGAATTTTTAAAAGGCATTATGACTAACTTACCAACATCACAATCAGCCGTAACAGCAACCACGGCACCAGGAACTAATCCATTTGCTCAAGCAGCAGGTACTGGTATTGGTGCTTATGCTGCCTACAATATGGCAAATAGGAGGGTTTAATTAATGCCTTTACCAGCTTTAGGAGTTTTAGGAATGTTAGGTCGAGGCGCATTAGCAGGCTATCGTACGCTTAAAGGAATAAGAGCAGCGAGAGCAGCTCAAGGTGTGCCTATGGGTTATCAAAGAGCACTTGGTTCTCAAGGTGCTGGATTGGGGTCTGGGACTTCAGGTACAGGATTGCAAGGACTAATGGCAAGAGGAGCCAAAAAGTTTCCAGGAGCTACAGGCTCAACTGAACTTGGTACAGGTTTATTACTTGGTGGTGAAGGTGTCGGAGATGTTATGACAGGAGCTAAGGAGGGAGATATCGGACAAATAGCATCTGGTATTGGACAACTAGCATTAGGTACACCATTAGCTTCAAGAGGTTTAAGATTAACAGGTGCACAAAGAACTTTAAAATCTAAATTTCCTGCAACATCATCTGCAATGCAAGCAACAGGTAAAGAATTTACAAAAAGAATACCAAAAGGGACTACAGCTGTAGGTCTTGGAGGCATAGGTACAGGGATTGTTTTAGGGGATAAAGCTCCTGCAGAAGAAAAAGTATTAGGTGAACCAATTCAATTTACTGTAAAAAATGTTTTAGATATTGTAACAGCAGACAAAATAAACATGGGTAAACCAACAATTATTGATGGCAAACAAGTTATTATTGGATCTCCTGATTACAAAAAAATTGCACAACAAAAATTAGATGAAGCTTACAAAAACGAAGAAGCTCAAGGTACTACGCCTACAGCAACGATTGATCAAATAGCAGATTCATTTACATTTGACCCTAGAGTAACAGGAGGAGCAAAAAGAGTTGATGATTCACAACAACCACAAGCACCTGGAACAACAGGAATGGATTTAGAAGAAATACAAGATGCTGCGGAAAGACAAGAAGACCAAGCTGAAAAAGGTAAAAGAATTAAAAACAAAATGGCTAACAGCCCAGAAGCAGATGAATTTAATAGATTCTATGACAGAATTACAGAGTTAACAGGTGGTAACGATCAAACAAGTAATTTACTTTTGTTCAAATTTGCAACCGGATTGATGTCGGGTAAAACAGCTCAATCTGGTGTAAGAGGATTTTTAGATGTTGCAGGCCAAGCGGGATCAGGTGTAGCTGATACAGCTTTAGCATTATTTAGTAAAGAAAAAGATAGAAGAAATAATTTAGCAGTTGCGTTTATGAAGGCAAAAGAAAAACAAAAAGGTGCGGGTATTTTGAAAGCAGATAAAACTAGAAGAACAGTTTTGATAGAAGATCCAAAAGATCCTTTAGGTGGAAAAGTAATAGATATTGGTATTGAAAAAGATACAGGGGTAGATGTGATGTTTGTACCAACTCCCGATGGTTCAGGAACACAAGTAGTACCAATGAAATACACTAAATACACAGAAGTTAAAAAACAACCTGCGAGATTGGCTAAATATAGAAACCAATTAAACAGTATTTCTCAAGGTTATGATTATGCACAGGAAGTTCTTTCAATGCCTGACGGTACGTTTGGTTTAACAGGTAGAACACAAATAGGTTTAGAAAAAATTTCATCTGTTGCAAATGATATATTTGGTTTTTTTGGTGGAGATTTAAATTTAGATAAAAGTAAAATAGATAGAAAAATTATAAATTCTTTTGCTGAAGATATCGTAGATGAGCAAGGTAATATTATTCCTGCAACTGAAGAACAAAGAAAAGAAACCTCAGAAGTTACTAAAATGTATGAAGATGAAATTGGTGGTCTTTTAAAAAATGCTAAAAGAACAGATGGTGTGTTAGATAACTTAACTAAAGCAAGGTTAATTGAAACAAGAATGAAATATGTACTTGCGAATGCAAACAAATCAGAGGATAGACTTACAAGAGCTGACGTTGAAGACGCTGCTCAAAGAACACAAATTTTAGGTTTAACTACTGGGGAAGATGAAGTAAGATCGGCCTACAGAAACCTTGCAAAAAACTTAGAAAAACAATTCCGAGGAATTGCTAAAGCTTATAATTTCGCAGGGGGTAACAGAGATTACATAGAAACATTTACAAATATTCCATTGGTTCAAGCTATGAATGCTAAAAAAAACCAAGAGTTGTTAATGTATAATGTCATGAAAGATCAAGAAAACCAACTTGCGAGCATTGAGTAATGGCTACACTACAAGAACTTCAAACAAGGTTAGATAACAAAACATTTGATCCGTCCGCACTTAATGAACAACAAGTAGCTGCTGTTGATTTAGCTTTTCAACAAGGGAAACTTAAAGGTTATAAAAATGTTGCAGAAGTTACGAAAGAAAGAGATATAGGTGCAACTTTAATAGCCAAAGAAAAAGAACTTAAAGCAGATCCTTTTAAGACGGCAACTAAAGGAAAGATACCTTTTACTGATGAAGGGGTAGAAAGATCTGATCTAGAATTAGTAGGAGATGTAACAGGTAGTGGTGCAGTTTACCTAAAAGACATGAATAAGATTGTAAGTGCATTTGCTAGAGATCCATCGGCTTCATATGGGGCTGATAAGTTAAGAGCTTCGGCAATGAACTTTGATAAATATGAAAAAATGTTAAACAAATTACCTTATGTAAGAAGATTTAAATTATTAGGAAACGTGGCTAGACCTTTTGCTAGATTTTTTGATGGGTTTAGAACAGCATCAAAGGCTCCTTCACAATTATTATTAACTGAAGCTAAGTCTCAATTAGCAGGTAGTGCTGGAGCAGGTGCAGGATCTTTATTATATGACGCTGCTAACTTAGCAACTGATTTTAAAACTGCTGCTTTTAATGATTTAGGAAATGTATCTGAAAATGATATTAAAAAATTACCTTATTCTCAACAAGTTTTAGTTCATTCTGTTGAAGCTATGCGTAATGCTTTATTTTTTAACTTAGCTGGTTCATCCTTAGCTCCAATACTTGGCGCTACGTTAAGGGGTACTAAAGGTATTTTAGGTTTAGGTAAAGAATCTAAAGAATTAGCTGAAGCCGCAGCAAAAAGAAATATAGAATTAAGTGCATCGACAGTTGCTCAAACAGAAAAGTTTGGGGGTAAAATTGTACAAGGTTTTGAAAAAGTATTCGGTGTATTTCCATTTGCTAACATTTTTGCAAAGAGACAAAGAACAAAAGTTGAAAAAGAATTATTTGAAAATTTTTTAGATGAAGTGGTTTCAAAAGCACCTTTAGAACAAGTAGGAATGCTTCAGTATCAAATGCTTCCAGCAATGCAGAAAAACTTTTTAGATTACCAAGCTACAATCGGTAGACAATTTAAAATGCTAGATACAATTATTGATGGAATGAACAACCCAAGATTTATTCCAACTGCATCTGTAACAAAAGTTGCAAAACAGTTTATGACAAGAATGCAAGAAACATTACCTAAAAATATTTTAGGCAAACAGGAACCTGCTTATGGTCAAGTATCAGCAGAATTTCTTGCAACTAAAATGAGAGGATCTGGGTTTGATGATGATTTGATGATCTTAATTAATAAACTACAAGATATTGATTCTCAAATTACACCGAGAGAATATCAAGGCTTAATGAAAATATTAACAAATAGTGTTTACTCTTCTAAATGGACAGATCCTTCAAAAATTGCATATGATTTAAGGACAGCTTTCAGAGAAGATTTTAACAAAGTTGCTAATCCAGATAATATACAAGGTTATTTATCAAGCCCTAACTTTAAACAACAATATGATGACTTATTAAACTCAACAGGGAAAGAAGCAGCTGATGAATTTTTAAACGGTACAGTAAAAAAAATGAATGACTTTGGTACTCAATTGGAGGTAGCTAACAGATATTTTAGTACAATCGTAAAAGCATTTAACACACCTACTGCTCAAAAGATTGTAAATAGTTCAGCAAATATTTTTTCTGTGAAAGGTGCTTTGAATAATTTACCTGTAAAAGTAACAGGTGACCAAATGTGGAATAAAGTTGTTCACAATGAATTTGCATATGGCTCAGCTGATGGTATTAAAGAGTTAAGAAAATTGTTTGGTGTAAATAATCCTAATTTTAAAGAGGGTATTGAATTATTTAATAGAGCTAGATCAAGATATATTTGGGATGCTTTTTTAAAATCTTTTAAGAAACAACCAGAGTTACCAGGTAAAACAATTGCTGATAGATTAGGAGATGCTGAAAGACTTGGTGCAATACAATACAAAGGTTGGGAAGAGATATTTGATGCAGCGGGCACTAGACAATTAGAGCAAGTTACAAGAGTAGATCCTGTGATTGCACAAAGATATAAAATCGGTGAAGTAAACGCAAATGATTTAAGAGTAAAAGCAGGAGAAGCTGGTGAATTTGATATTAAAGCATTTAGAAAAGCAATGGGTTATACAGGAGAAGCTAGTAAAGAAGCTTCAATGGCTAAGTGGACTGAGATGTTTGGTGGTGGTGAAACAGGTAAAGTTGCGGCTAATGATTTAAGAAAATTTATTGATATTTTAGATTCAGAGTATGGTAAATTAATATCTGACTCACAACAGTTCATTATGAGAAGATTAATTCTTCAAGGTGGTGCTGCGGGTGCAACAGGAGCGTTTGTAGCTGGAGGTGGTAATATTTTAACTGCTTTACCTTTTGCTGCTGTTTTAGGTATGGGTGGTTATCTTTTATCAAGTCCAAAAGCATTAAAACTAATGTTAGATGTTTATTCAGACATGGAAAGATTTAACAAGTTAGGTAAAACTATTAATCCTACTAATATGCCAAAATCAATGTTCAAATTATTTAATTGGATGGCTGAAGAAGATAAAGATTTTCCTGATGTAGATCCAGATAAAATTAATTTCGAAGAAGTTACAGAGTATCTTTTAAACAAAAATATTAAAATACCTGAGTTAGGATTTAGTACAAAAGCTATTGACCCTAGATTAAGAAAAGACCTTTTCCCTGAGCTGAATGTAATAGATAAAAGCTCACAAGCTGAAGATATAGCTGGAGTAAATTTTTTAAAGGGTTCTGATAAAGGAGGACAACAAGCTGATGCTATAGTAAATTATCAACCTGTTCAGACTATGCCTGATGCTCCTGATTACCAAGGTTTAGTAGATCCCAAATACTTACAAAACACACAACCTGTATCACCTATACAACCAGTAAACCAACAACAATTTCAGAGTTTATTCCCTAATGATCCATTAGGTGCAGCAATAGCAGGAAGAGGACAACAATAATGGCAAAAAAATCAGCATTAGAAAAAATTGAAAACCACGAGAAAATTTGCAGATTGATGCAAAGACAAACGTTTGATAGAATAGACAGAATGGAAGCACGAATTGCAAGAATGGAAAAATTTATAATAGGTGGTTTAGGTGCAATTCTTTTAGCTGTACTTTCAAATCATATGTAGTATAGATTTCGGATGAAAATAATCCGAGAAGATAACAAATTTACTATTACAGATTACAAGTGGGATAATAAGTATTCATATAGTAATTACTTTCGAGACGATGATAACGGACCACGAACCTACAAAGTAGGAGAAAAAAAAGTTCCGTCTGTTACAACAATACTTTCAGCAACTCAAAGCCCAGAAAAGAAAGCAGGGTTAGATGCTTGGAGAGAAAGAGTTGGCCATCAAGAAGCTCAACGAATCATGAACCAGGCGGCTACAAGAGGTACAGAAATGCACTATGTATTAGAAAACTACATTAATGGTGTAGGATACTTCAATTTATCAAAACAGGGTGTCCAGCCTAGATTAATGGCTCATAGGCTTATAGAGGACGGCTTAGGCCCATTAAAGACTATATATGGGAGTGAGGTAAACTTAGCATATGAAGATAGGTGGGCAGGATCTACGGATTTAGTGGGTATCTTTAATGATAAGCCTACAATAATTGATTTTAAACAATCAAATAAACCTAAAAGGGAAGAGTATATAGAAGATTATTATTATCAAATTGCAGCATATAGTTTAGCACATAAGAAGCAACATGGCGAGATCTTGCAAGGGTTTATAGCTATATGTACAAAAGATTTATTATTCCAAGGTTTTAAAATGGATCAATCAAAATTGTCTGAATATGAGGATAAATGGTTTAAGAAAGTAGAACAATACTATTCTAATCTAAATTAAAATCAAAAGAAATAATTCTTTTTTTTAAATAAGTTTTACTTGGTTCGGTATAATGCATTAAAAACTGTGGCACTATCATTATATCTCCTTGCTTAACTTCTGGAGTATATAAAACACTTTCATCTTTTTCATTATTCCAAGGTTGTATGTAAGTTGTTTTTGGAGAATCTTTTTTTTGTTGTAAATAAATTATTCCTGCATAGCCTTTAGATCCATGGTTATGAGGAATATGGTAATGGCCTTTGTCGTAAGTGACTGACCAGGCTCTTTTAATATTTACTTTTGAATTAAACTTAGTTCTAATTAGTTGAAATTCATCGGCAAATATTTCTTGCAACTCCCAAATTATACTTGCTTTGTTTCGATTACTATAAAAATTATCATAAGGCATTTCAGGATATTGATCTAAAATTTTTTCTATATGTTCTTTTTTATTTTCAAAATTTATGCATTCAATTTTAAAAAAATCTATTTTAAAAGCTGGTTCAATAAAGTATTTTATTTTATCCATTTTTTTACCTCTTCACCTAGAGTTTGTGCTGAAAGTTTCATTTTTTTATCTAAGGCTCCAACTATAAATTCATCAATTGTGTTTTCAGCAATCAAATCAATATATGTTACATTTTTGTCTTGGCCGATTCTGTGAGCTCTGTCTTCACTCTGTTCACGAACTTCCAAGTTATACGAATTACTGAAATACACCACGTAAGAAGCAGATGTAAGGGTAAGACCATAACCACCAGTGGAAGGATTACCAACAAAAAAACGGCAGCTATTATCATCTTGAAAACGGGAGACAGCTTCTTGCCTATCTTTAGTTGAAACTTCTCCAAAAATCGAAACCACAGAGTCAGCACCGTACTTCTCCTTCAACTTGTTAATAATACTTTTTATATTTTGTACATAATTCGCCCATATTATAAACTTGCCATCGGACTCTTCCAATATAGTCATCAACTCTTTTATTTTTGGACAATCGTCAAACACCTGTACGGAACCATCATCAGAATTAACAAATCCATTTGCTACCTGGTGTAGTCTTAATATTTCTGTAAGCTTATTTTGAAAACTTATTTCATCATTGTTAATTACCGCATATGCAAATCTTTTTAATTTATTGTAAACCTCTGCTTGTTTAACTGTAAGATTAATTCTTCTAATCGTGTAGAGTTTATCAGGTAAATCTAAACAATCTTTTTTTTGCACTCTAAATGAAAAGTGCTTAAGTTTGTCTGTAAGTTCTTCAAGGTTTGTATAATATTTAGGAAAGAGCATTTGTTTACCACCCATTTCGATTTGTTGCATTACAGCATATCTAGCTCTAAATGTAAAATACGAATCAAATCCTAAAAGTTGTGGACTTAAGAATTCACATTGTGTATAAAGATCCAATGGAGATTTTGTTATTGGTGATCCTGTTAGGATTCTTCGGTAGTTTGCTAGTTTCCCTAATTTACAAATGTTTCGTGTTCTTTTCGCTGATCGGTTTTTTATTGTGGTGGATTCATCTAGAATCATCAGATGATTAACATCTTTTCTTGATAACATACCTTTAAGTAAATCTACTCCAGATTTATGTGATAAAGCTTCAACATTAATCAAAAACCATTTCAAACATCTTTCAGGGTGTCTTTCCATTCCATAAACTTCTTTATCTTTGTGGACATGTATTACTGATTGATGACTATGTGTTTGTATTTCCTTAATCCAATTACGATATACTGAATTTGGTGCAATAACTATTACCCAATCTATCCAAGAATTATTATAGAAATAACTTGCATTATCAATTGCTACTTTGGTTTTACCTGTACCCATTTCCATAAAATATGCATAATCTCTATGCTTAGCACCTGCAATCAACGCATCTCTTTGGTGTTGAAAAGGGTTAGTCTTATAGTTGAATTTCATTTAATCCCATCAATATATTTTTTTCTTGACTATGTCAAACTATTCATTTACATGCCCTCGTAAGGAGGTCGTTATGGACTTAGAAGCATTATCGAAAAATATAACAATCGATACAGGCGCATCTCAAGAGATCGCCGAACTTTGTAATAAGCTATTGGACGTTCAGAAGGAAGTAGCAACGCTTGAAGATAAATTAAAAAAGAAAAAAGAAGAAGAGTTGAAGCTTTCCGAATCTGACATTCCAAATGTAATGCAAAAGACTGGTGTAAGTTTACTTAAACTAACTGATGGTTCATCTGTTGAGATAAAACCATACTATGGTGCAAGAATACCTTCATCCAGAACCGAGGAAGCTTTTGGTTGGCTCCGTGAAAATAATGCCGGAGATCTAATCAAAAACAATGTCACTTTAACTTTCGGTAGGAATCAAGACAACGAAGCAAAATCGTTGGTTGACGATTTAAGAAATAAAGGGCATAATGTAAAACAAGCCGAAAAGGTAGAACCGATGACTCTTAAAGCTTTCGTAAGAGAGCAAATAGAAAAAGGGAAAGACGTACCTGCCGATTTATTCGGTGTTTATGTAGCAACACGAACGAAGATAACAACGAAGGAGTAACATGCAACAAGCAAAGAACGCAGCTAATGCAAATAATGTAGCTGTAAAAAAAGAAGCGGGTGTTCCAACGCAATTTAATTTGGAAGAGTTAGCAGGACAAGGACAAGAGTTCGTAACTGCAAGGGATACTAAACTCCCTATCTTAAAAATCCTTTATAGCAATTCACCTGTACTTGACGAATCAGATGGCAAGTATATTGAAACTGCTAAACAAGGTGACATATACAACGAAACATCTGGAAATCTTTTTAAAGGAAAAGAAGGATTATTTGTTGTGCCATGTTTATATATAAACACTTTCAATGAGTGGAAAGATAGAGGCGATAGCCCTGGAAGACCAGTTGGTATTCATATGGATCCAGCAATCATGTCTACGACAAATAGAGGTGATGATGGTAAAGACAGACTAGAGAATGGTAACTATGTAGAAGATACAGGTAACCATTTTGTCTATATCTTAGATGCAGATTACAACCCTGTTGAAACTGCATTGATTTCTATGAAATCAACTCAAAAGAAAAAAAGTAAGACTTGGAATTCTATGATGCAGAGTCGTAGAATGAAAGGTAAGAAAGGTTTCTTTACTCCACCGTCTTGGGCAACTGCCTATAGACTTAAGACCACTAAAGAAAGTAACTCACAAAACTCTTGGTACGGTTGGGTCATCGAATTCGATAGATATCTAGACGATCCCAAATTGTCGAATACATTAGAGTCGACAAGAGCGTTTTATGAAACCGCAAAGAAAAGCGATATCTTTGGTAAGGTTGATTTTGGTAAAGAAGGGTCTGCTGATGCTAAGCAGGTTACGGATCAAAGTACACCATTCTAATGCAAAAAGAGCTACTTCAATTATTTGAAGGAGACTCTTCCCAATACTTGTCCATCTCTCTGACGGGAGAGATGGATGAGAGGGGTAAGAGAAAAGCTTCATACTCCACGGAACACGAACCAGTCACAGAAAAATTGTGGAAGGGACATGTTGAGGGTAAACAACAAATAGGTATACGACCAGAGAATGGCGATAAATTAAAATGGTCTTGTATTGATATTGATCCAGCAAATTACAAAGAATACACATCAAAAAAATATGTGGACATCATAAGAGATTTTGAACTACCACTTGTACCTGTAAAATCAAAGTCAGGTGGATTACATTTATTTATTTTCTTCAGCGATTGGGCTGACAAACAAAAAGTAAAAGATAAACTAGAAGAGATTAACAAAGAGTACTTTTTATCAAAAGAAGTATTCCCATTAAATAAGGGTGTTGGCATGCCATACTTTAATGCAAATGCAGCAGTTGAGTATGCATTTGACGATACAAATACACCTTTGATGTTAGGTGGTTTTTTAGAATTAGCAAAAAAGAAAACATTAAAACCAGAAGAGTTCTACAAATATAAAGTTACAGAATATAATGCAGAAACAGATTGGAGAGACTACCCACCTTGTGTGCAAAAAGTAATACAAGAAGGCTGGACAGGTGATAGAAACAATATGTTATTTAATGTTTGTGTTACTGAAATGAAAAAAGCAGAGGGAAACCTTACAGTAAGACAACTAAAAGATATAGCTTGGGAAAGACAAAAAACAATATTTGGATCACATCCAAAAGGACCATTAAAAAGAAATGAAAGCGATGGCACCGCACAATCTGTGCACACAAAAGGTTATGAATATTTTTGTCCACCAAAACATAATTTTGTAGCTTCAATATGTGATAAAGAAACTTGTAAACTTAGAAAGTTAGGTATTGGAGTTCAGGCACCAGATATTAAAAATGAATTTAATAACTTAATTTATACTGAGGATTCAAAAGGTATTATATATGAATGTGATTTTAGAGATAGACATATTACATTTAAACCTGAAGATACCAAAGATGAAAAATCTTGGAGAGTTTGTTTAGCTAAATACAGAATATTTTGGTTGACATTACCACGACCAAAAAAAGGACCAAGTCCATTTGAGCTGTTAATGAAACATTTATTAGAATCTGCCACAGAGAATACCGCATTTAAATATGAGGATACCAAAGAGGAAGAAAAATACAATACACTTAAAATATTTTTTGAAAGCACTATTGAACAAGATGACTTCACTAAACTTAAGGATGGTTATACTGTTTTAGATAGTAAAGATAATATATGTTACTTTAAACGTAATACGCTGCATGATTTTTTAGAAAAACGAAAGACACCATTTAAGAATGTTAACCAAGCTGTTCGCCTTCTTGATTGTCAAAAACATGATTTCTTTGAAGGTGAACGAAATGTATGGTATGTGACAATGCCTGAGTTTGTTAACCACCAAAAAATAAAACCAAAACAACAAACTAACGAACTTAATGAGATGGATGATGAGTACCACAACAAATTTAGGACTCCTGAAACAAAAACAGATCTACCGAAAAACGATTAAGATCTTTGGCCCACCGGGTACAGGAAAGACTTGGACATTAATTGAAAAGGTTGTCAAAAGATATTTAAAAAAAGGTGTAGATCCAGAAAAAATAGCTTTCATATCATTTACAAACAAAGCTGTTGATACCGCTAAACTTAGAGCATTAGATGCCTTTCCACACTTAGACAATAAATCATTCTCAAGATTTAGAACACTACATTCTTATTGTAGAAGATATTTTGAAGAAGAAATATTTGATACAAAAGATTGTATGATTGATTACGCCCTTACAAATAATTTTGTAAAAAGATCAGACAACAGGTTATCACAAGATAACTTTACTTATTCTGACTGGTCATTAGGTATATACGATAAATCTAGAAACTTATTAGAGGATCCTATCTTAGTTTACAAAAGAGAATCACAAAAGAAAGATAGTCTAGATGTTTACACTAGAAAGATAAGCACATACGAGCATTATAAAACTTCGGGAGGAGAAAGATCTTTTTTAGATTTTACAGATATGATTGAAAGAGCTTTACACGAAGTAGAATTTCCAGAACTTGACGTTTTAATTCTTGACGAGGCACAGGATTTTACCCCGCTGCAATGGTCTTTGATTTATAAAATGTCTGACAAAGTAAAAAGAATTTATTTAGCAGGTGATGATGATCAGGCGATTTATCAATGGAATGGCGCAGATACACGATATTTTACAAAATATTTTCCTGGAAGAAAAGTTGTGTTGCGTAAGACAAGAAGGTTTGGACAAGCGATACACCAGTTCTCACAGATAATTCGTAAAGGTATTTTAGATAGTGTTGATAAAGCATTTGAACCTTTAGTTAAAGAAGGTTTGGTAAAAAGATATTTAAGTTTTAAAGAAATACCATTTGAAAAAGAAAAGGGTAAATGGTTTCTTCTTGGTAGAATACATACAACTGTAAACGAACTCAAAGCTCTAGCTAAGGATGCAGGTATATATTTTGCTGATAACAAAGGACAGAAGTCATTTGATCAGAATCAATGGATAGCTATAAAATCATGGACAGCTATTTCTAACGGTAAAGAAATAATGAAAAAAGAAGCTGAAGCTATGTTTAAATACATAAGAGAAGTTACTGATTCAGATTATAGAACAAGTAAGTTTTGGTCTAGAGAACCAGATTATAAGCGCTATAATTTTACTGCATTAAAAGAATGGTGTGGCTTAGATCTACCCGATGAAGCACAAAAGAAAGCATGGTGGTGGATACTTAGACGTAACTTTAAACCAAGACAGATTATATATTTTTTACGATTATTAAAAAGATACAAACAATCTAAGTTAGACCAACCACCAAATGTTATTATAGATACAATTCATTCTGTAAAAGGAGATGAAGCAAATCATGTATTGCTTTATTCAAAAGCCAACTGGCCATCAAGTTATCGTCATAAGGATAAGGATGAGAAATCAAATGAAAAAAAAGTTTGGTATACAGGTGTAACAAGAGCAAGAGATACTTTACATTTACTAAGCACAGATTATAAATATCATTACCCAATTGGAGAAGATTATTTAGTTTATGTACAAAAGAACAAATAGGATATTTAATGATTAAACCTACTATACATACTTTATTTCCTGATACTGTTATGAAAATTAAAATGGATATTGATGAAAATTTTATGTTAGATTTATACAATAAACAAAAATGGAAAACAACACAGAATAGTAATTGTTTTACGAAAATTTCTTTGGATATTAATGTTTTAGATAAATATAAAAAAATACAAGATAAATTTTTAAAAAAATTAAATGTTTTAAAAAATGATGTTTTAAATTATGATAAAATAAATTGTAAAATATCTACATCTTGGTTTACAAAGACAGAACAAAATATGTTATCTTCCATACATAACCACGCAAATTGTTTATATAGTTGTGTTTACTATTTTAAAAATGAAGGCATATCTAAAATTGGTTTTGAACATGAAAAGAATCACATGATACAAATCAAACCATCAAAATATAATTATATGAATGCTTCGAGTGATGTATTTAGTATGGAAAACGACTATGCAATATATTTCCCATCTTATTTAAAACACCAAGTTAAATTAAATAATAATAAATATACTAGAAAATCTTTAGCAATAAATTTTATACCTTCTTTTTTTAAGTTAAATAAAACCGAATCAAAAGAATTTAATATTAGATGAAAAATATTATTGTCCTAATTGTTGTATTGATAGGTTTGTCTGGGTGTGCAAAAGACTACAACTTTAATCCTTACACAACCATATTAAATCAAATTTTAAAAGGTCAATATGAACCATCTTGATTTATTTAGTGGTATTGGAGGATTTAGTCTTGGTCTTGAAAAAGCAGGTTTTAAAACAATAGCATTCTGTGAAAAAGAATTGTATTGTCGAATGTTGCTGCAAAAACATTGGAAAGGGGTTAAGATATATAATGACATTAAAAAGTGTGAAGGGAAAGAAATTAAAAAAACACATGGAAGAATTGATATACTCACAGGTGGTTTTCCCTGCCAGCCGTACAGTGTTGCAGGAAAACAAAAAGGAACTAATGACGATCGATATCTCTGGCCAGAAATGTTTAGAGTCATTAAAGAAGTCCAACCCACCTTCATTATTGCAGAAAATGTCAGAGGTATTATTAACATCCAAGACGGCATGGTATTCGAAACAGTATGCGCTGACTTGGAAAGTGAAGGCTTCGAAATCCAAACGTTTATTATTCCAGCTGCAGGCGTCGGTGCCCCGCACAAAAGAGAGCGAGTCTGGATTGTGGGCTACTCCAAACACAATGGATCACTTACCTCCAAGATCAAAAGAGGGAACAATAAAATTGATGACAGGACAGAGAAAAGGAAGAACACGACCCTCGAACCTGAGAGAACAAGTAGATCCAGAGACAATGAGACTGTGGAGAACTCCAGACGCGAATTGCATGAGGGGTCCAGCATCAGAGAAAAGAATGAAGATGAAACTAGAAAAGAAATTACCAATCAGTATCAACGATCAAGTAGCGCATCCAGATCTAATGTGGCCGACTCCGAGAGCAAACAAAGTTTTTCCAAATATAACAGAGAAGAACAGGGAGAAACTAGCAAACAGAAACAAATCAAATTTGGAGGAAGTCGTAGCTGGACATTGCGGGAAACAGACTGGCTCTCTGAACCCGATGTGGGTAGAGTGGCTAATGGGGTACCCGGCAGGGCACACAGACTTAGAGGATTGGGCAATGCTATCGTCCCGAAAATTGCAGAAGAAGTCGGAAGATCAATAATGAAAGCTTTACAATGAGAAACTTATTTGAAACTTGTATAGACGTTGGTAGCGGGCTAATTTTATCAACATTAATACAGCTTTGGATTTTTCCGTATTTTGGTATGTATCCAACAGTATGGGAGAGTTTTCATATAGCTGTTATATTTACAGTAATAAGTATTGGTAGAAGCTGGTGCTGGAGAACTTTATTTGGAAGGAGACGTTATGGAAAAAGAGCCTAAACTTAGAATTCTTAGCCTTGGAGCGGGCGTACAGAGCTCTACAATGGCCTTGATGGCAGATGCTGGAGAGTTTGGTGTAAAACCTGATGCAGCTGTATTTGCTGATACGGGTTGGGAACCTGAACCA
>VMHT01014865.1_pt1 | contig 33499 bp, 54 predicted proteins | sample 4693611 | NCBI WGS metagenome assembly VMHT01 (sample SAMN12280063, study PRJNA550983) | marine metagenome | isolation source: seawater sampled from same location over 5 years 0.02-0.2 micron viral filtrate | place: USA: collected off the coast of southern California halfway between the port... ...
ACCTTGAGTTTACCGGCACAGATGCAACGGTGCTGGTTTCTCTGCCAACGTGGTTCTACATCGTGCGCGAGGCGATTCCCTTCTGATATTCCAATATTACGGTGCCTAGGGTGTGGGATACTGAAATATTTCGATGGGCTTGCCAGTCAACACGATCCATGATATTTAAGGAAATATCTTCTAAGCATTGCTGCGCAGCATACGGCGCATCGCCTAGCAAGCGGGGCAATGCAGCATGCTATCCCTTTTATATATAAAAAAAAGGCATTGCTTAGTGCTTCGCATAGCATTCATTGCTACGCGCGGCATTGCTAAGGGGCGACTATGCGCCGCCCCCTCTCTTTTCCTCATTGCCTAGCTCCTGATTAAGAAACATCAAGCAAGCGTCATGGATGAAGCATATCCTGTTGAACTCTTGCTGGTCGATGCTGCCTAACTCTTTTTCTGCTAGTAGGTGGCCCAGCTTTAATTCTAGGCTATCCATGAGATAGTAAAACATCTCCGGCCTATGCTGATTCATTGCCTTGCTCTTTCTGGCAAGCTATCAGCAAAGCCACAGGCTGCGGCACCTTGCGCCGTCCTGTCTCGTAGTAGTAAACGGCCTGTAAGCTAACGCCGAGGCGCTTTGCCATTGCCGCCTGTGATAAGCCAAGGCTCTGCCTTTCGGCTTTGAATTGTTCTGCTGTCATGCTATGTTCCTCTGGCTAGTGATGGCGGGGGTTTGCTGATCCTTTCCCCCGCCATTTCTCTGTCATGTCTCGTCTTCTTCAAATTCTTTGCGCGGTATCCATCCGGTTTCTATGCCGCACTTGTTGCACCATACCTCGCAGTTGGGGTCGCCGTGCCACTCTCTGCTCCATACCTGATAGAACATATTGATATGGATGTGATCCGATCCGCATGTGTGGCAGACAACATCATCCTCAAAGCTAAACTGTGACATTCTTCTGATCCTTTCTCTTTCAGATGATGTGGCAAGCTATGCCCTGATACTGGCAATAACCAAAGATTTGATAGAGCCGATCCGGCATATCCCAATCGTCGTAAATCTGCACGTTGATCCCCTCTTTCTCTATGTTAAGCCACACAACGTAATCCTTGCCGATTGCCCATGCTGCGCCTTCCTCTGATACTGCTGTTGCCTCGCCTAATACGTTTCCAATGTAGCTACAGGCAAAGCTATATTTGGCTAGATGTTTCGCGTTCATTTCTCTGATCCTTTCTCTTTCAGCACCAATGGTCAGTGCCTATTGTGATGGGGCCAATCCCCGCGCTGTGCGTCGTGTCGCGTTCCAGTAGGTCAGCATAGCGTTGCGCTGCCTCTGTCTCTGTCTCGCACACTTCCCAGTGGTCATAGAGATAGACGCCCGGTGCCCATAGCTGGCACGGCTCACCAGTGCCGCGCCGCTCTGTATAGAAGACAACCCACATGATCACCCCCACAGTGTCGGGTCTGGAAACACCAGAACCATCAGGACGCACACAAGCGCCATTGCCAGAAAGAATAGAATGCTGGCGAATATCTCGCGCACCCAGAACCATAGGTCGTTCATTGCTCTGCCCCCTAGTCTGCTGAATGGAAGTTGTCGAGGATGCGCTGATAAAGCTGACGCTTGCTAACGTGACCATGCCCGAAAGGCTCGGACACTCCACCGCCTTCACTGACCATCTTATGCACGTTCCAGCCGCCATAAGCGCCGGAGAGGTGGTAGACGCCTACGTTTGCTCGGAACTTACCGTCTCGCAGAGTGTAGGCTTCTGTGGGCCTTCCAAGCTTGGTATTGAGTTCGTCCAGCTTGCCCTCGATCATGCCCAAGAGAATTTGCTTTTTGGTTCTGCGTGCCATCAGTCTGCCCTCACTTTCATAAGCTCAAAGTGCTCTTCCTCGCACAATATCGCCATGTTAAGACGATCCATGACGCCGAACATCTGATACCATTTGCCGTTGCCGCAGAAATCCTTGTGGTATTTCTTGGCGGCATTGTTGGCAAAGTATGTCCAAAGCTGCACGGCCTTGGTGCGGTTGTATGTGCCAGCATCAAAACGCTTTTGAAGGTTCTTTTCTATGATTTCGCGTTGCTGCCGGTACAGATCGGCATCATTCAATGCGTACAGGTACAATTCGCGGGTTTCGTGTGAGTGTTCCATGATCTGATCCTTTTTTGTCATGGGTTGCTGATGGGCCTCATCAGTGCCGGCATTACCGGTCAGACATAGCGCGACGGTGCCGCGCCATGTTTCGGCCTATGTACGCGCCATGCGTAAAATAGATTGCAATTCATATAACTTGCGCGTTTCCGGTGGTTGTTGTTGCATGCGCAGGACATAGGCGTCGGTTAAGTAATTGCGCTGTCGCTTGCTGCCTTCGGCGCAATAATATTCGGCAGTTGTTTCAAGATGCACTATTGCTTTGATTGCTTCATTGCGTGTCATGGTTACGCCCCCTGATATTCAACAAGATTAATGACAAGGCCAACGAGTGACCAAAAGAACGACACAAAGCCAGCTGCTGCCAGCCCCATGCCAAGGTAAAAGCCTATCTGGTCATGCGGTATCGTTTGCATGATTAGTGCGCCAGCAAGGCCAACGCTAACGCTGGCAATGACAAGAATGGAAAAGACGATAGCTTGCAGCTTGGCAATGGTCTTAGGGTGTCTGTGAAAAACTGCGCGTTGCATAATGTTTGATCCTTTGTTGGTTGCTAGTGATAAGGAACCCTACCAATGGCATAATAGACTGTCAACAGGAAAAATGATATTTATGAAATATTCCTAGCACAGCACGGCAAGGCACATGCGGCGACGCCTATATATAAGGACAGCATGACAGGGCAGGGCATTGGCTTGTGATTGCGTGGAATGAGTGCGGTTTGCGCAACGCATGCACGCACAACAAAGACAAGGACGCGGAGCAATGCCAGCGACGCATGGCCGGCATAGCAGTGTGGCGACAGGGTAGGGGGGAGTGCCGCGACCCCATGCACCCCCGTCGGCGCGGCCACTCTATACATGTGTTAATTACACCTATCCCACACACAGTCAGGAGGAAACATGGCTAGGCTAACGCAGAGCAAGGCAGAGAGCGTTGCGGAGTTAGTGATGCAAGGGCATAGCCTTGTCAGTGCATGCAAAGAGGCGCGGATCAGTAGATCGGTACTGTATAAGAAGATGGGGGAGGATGCTGAGTTAAGTAATCTTATTCGTACTGCGCAGCAGCAGAGTGCGGAGAAGGCATTGGAGGATGTCGAGGTTATGTACCAGCAGCAGCTTACCGGTTCTAAGAAGTATGATCCTAATGTGTTAAGAGACTATGCTCTTCATGTTAGATGGAAGGTGGGCAAGGTCATGCCGGATCAGTATGGTGATGTTAAGAACCGTGCTGGTGTAGAGGTGTCGGATGGCACGGTGCGTATCGTTTGGGAGAGCGATAGTGCAAGTTAAGATCCCTTACAAGCCAAGAGACTTACAGGCTGAGATGCACGTCAGCGTAAAGCGTTGGAACGTGCTTGTGATGCACCGCAGGTTTGGCAAGACGGTATGGGCTGTTAATCATCTTATTAAGCATGCCCTTACTTGTGAACTTCCTAGACCGCGTGTGGCGTTTGTAGCGCCTACTTTTACACAAGCAAAGCGTATTGCGTGGGATTATGTGAAGTATTATGCGTCTGTGATCCCTGGCGTGAAGTTTAATGAAACTGAACTGCGTGTAGACTTCCCTAATGGCGGCAGGTTGATGCTGTTGTCTGCTGAAAACCCTGACAGCTTGCGCGGCATCTATCTGGATCTGTGCGTATTCGACGAGTTTGGGATGCAAAACCCAAGGGTATGGGGGGAGGTTGTGAGACCGGCACTGTCCGACAGAGAGGGTGCGGCTGTATTTCTAGGCACCCCAGCCGGACATAATCATTTTTTTGATCTATTGGAACAGGCCAAGGCTGAGACGGCCAATGGCTCTGATCAATGGTATCACAAGACTGTGAAAGCCTCTGAAAGTGGTTTGGTAAAGGCAGAGGAGCTTGATGCAGCGAAGGCACAGATGACGCCAGAGCAATACGAGCAAGAGTATGAATGTTCGTTCACTGCTGCTATCATTGGTGCCTACTATGGAAAACTGCTGGCTGATGCCGATGATACTGGAAGGATCACAAGGGTTCCGTATGATCCTGCTTATCCTGTGCATACAGCCTGGGATCTGGGTATAAATGACTCAACAGCTATATGGTTTGCTCAAGTCTTTCGTGGCGGCTCTATCAACATCATTGATTACTATGAGAACGGTGGTGTTGGGCTGGATCACTACGCTGATGTCTTGCGCCAAAAAGATTATCACTACGGTGATCACCTCGCTCCGCACGATATCGAAGTAAGAGAGCTAGGTAGCGGCAAGTCACGGCTTGAGACTGCGTTTAGTCTCGGCATCCGCTTTCGTGTTGTCCCTAAAATGAAAATAGCTGACGGTATCAATGCTGCACGCATGATGATGCCAAAATGCTTTTTTGACAGAGATAAGTGTAATGATGGCGTAGAAATGCTACGGCAGTACAGGCAGGAATGGGATGAACGCAAAAAAGTTTTTAGAGATCACCCGCGCCATGATTTCACGAGTCACGCTGCGGATGCGTTTAGGTATTTGGCTGTTGGGCTGGAGAACAAACAAAATTTCACAAAGCCTCCGCAACAGATGGCAATGAACGACTACAATCCGTTTACGCTATGATAGTTGACCTGCACCACTACAGAACAGCTAGGGAAATAATGACGATTAGTCATTATCACCAAGACTATAGTGATCAGGACATCAAAGAGTTTATTGAACCGCCGCTGGCTCTAGGTAACTATCTCATCATCGAAGATGAAACAGGCTTTCCGTATGTGTTTGCAACATGGGCTTTTCCTGAGATGCACCACATAGACGTATATGTGCGCACCGGCAAGTTCCCGTCATCTGGCTTCCGTGGTTGCGGCGACAGCCCTTGGGTCGTGGATTTTATTGCTTTCGGTGGCTTTCAAAGCGTAAAAGCTGGTTGCAGGTATTTAAAAGACACATTTATCGAAATGGGATATAGTGATTGCTATTGGCTGCGTACTGAAACAGGCAAAATCGGCTTTCATAGCTTGAAGGAGAATTGATATGGGTTCCGGTGGTGGCGGCGGTGTAGACGCAGAACCTCGCAGAGATCCTTATGCAGATCCACGCAAGGCTGCTGGCTCACGCACAGATGCAACACGCATGTCAGGCGCTAGAAAGCGTGAAGAAGAGCGATTGCGGCGTGCATCTTTCGTAAGTGGCGATCAGTCCTATGTAACCGGCGGCGGTGATATTGTGCGCGATACCTCTGGTGGGGGCGTGCTTACGAGAACTGGTGTGCAGCGTGCAGAGGCTTCTAGACAGGAGGAGCTTGAGACTTTGATCTCACGCCGCCAAGGTGGTTCTGGTGACCCAGAGGCGGGTAAGCGGCAAATGGCGATTGAGCAACTTGAAAAACGCAAAGAACAAACCTTGCCTGGGTTCCTTGGTGCCGTCTCTCGTATGAATATTGAACGCCAGCTTGCCGACTTGAAGGCTGGTGGCACACCGCAGTTTGGCCTTAGTCCTACTGGCACCTTCATAACTCGCGGAGTTACACCGCAGGGACAAGAAGCTCCTGGCGCTGCTGCGAATATTCAGCCCATGTTTGGTGCAATGGGCGTAGATAGCACAAGAACGCCAGAAATTACGCCAGAAGTAACTGAAGAGTTTGTGCCTGACGATAGGACCCTCATGGGAGCCGCAGATCGAGGTCGAGGCAGAGGTGAAACTCGACGCACAAGAGTTGCCGGGGCAGGTTCTCTTAAAACTGGCTACGGGGTATTGCTGCGTGGCCCAAGAGTAACAGCACCATCCGGTTCTGGACGTTTATCGTAGGAGTAGCTGATGTCTATGTTCACCCCAAAGGTAACGATGCCACCGCCCCCGCCGCCGCCAGAGCCGCCAGCACAGGTTGATTACGAGCGTGCAGAGGCATTGGCCTCTGAGTCCCTACGTCAAGCTACAGGCCAGCGTAAGGGGCGTGGCGCTACTGTTGTGGCCGGTGCCTTGGGCGAACAAGTACAGTCAGGGCAAACCCCAACCCTGCTAGGGGGCTAATATGGACGACATCAAAGAACTTGTAGCTCGTTTTGATTATCTTGAAAGTCGTCGAGATAATTGGGATACGCACTACCAAGAACTGGCAGATTACATGCTGCCACGCAAAGCCGACATTGTGCGCAAGCGTAGTCGCGGCGAAAAGCGTATGGAGCTTATCTTTGATGGCACCGCACTACAGGCTGTAGACCTTCTGTCTGCTTCACTGCATGGGATGCTTACCAGCGGCGCTACGCCGTGGTTTCACCTTGCGATGAAAGATCCTGACATTAGCCGTGATGACATGGTGCAGCGTTGGCTAGAAGACAGCAGCAAGCGTATGATCAGGGCGTTCAATCAGTCAAACTTTGAGACTGAGGTACACGAACTGTATGTAGATCTCGTTGTCTTTGGCACCGGCTGTATGTTTGTGGAGATGGATGGCGAGAACTTGCGGTTTAGCACGCGCCATATCTCAGAGTTTTACGTTGCGGAAGACCAGTTTGGCTTGGTTGATACTGTGTTCCGTAAGTACAAGATCCCTGCACGGCAAGCTGTGCAACGCTTTGGGTTGGAAAACGTAGGCAAGTTTATCCAGCGCACATTCGAGAAAAAGCCAGATGAAGAGGTAACGCTGCTGCATGCTGTTATGCCGCGCGATGATCGTGACACGACCAAACGCGACAACAAAAATATGCCGTTTGCATCAGTCTATATTTGTATGGAAACCAAAATGCCGATTGCGATCAGCGGCTTCCAAGAGTTTCCGTACATTGTCCCGCGCTTTCTCAAGGCAACTGGGGAGGTAATGGGACGGTCACCTGCGATGGTGGCGTTGCCTGACGTTAAGATGATTAACTTGATGTCAAAAACCATTATCCAAGCTGCGCAGAAACAAATAGATCCTCCGCTACTTGTTCCTGATGACGGGTTCCTTCTCCCTATCCGCACGCAGCCAGGTGGCCTCAACTTCTTCAGGAGTGGCACAAGGGATACCATTACGCCACTCAATACTGGCGCAAACATTCCTATTGGCCTGCAGATGGAAGAACAGCGCCGTGGTGCCATCCGCTCTGCGTTCTATGTAGATCAGCTTCTGTCGGCCTCTACGCCTAACATGACGGCTACTGAGGTAGTGCAGCGCCAAGAGGAGCGTATGCGCGTTATAGGGCCGGTTCTAGGGCGTTTGATGAATGAGATGCTGCGTCCCATGATTGACCGTGTGTTTGCGCTTATGTTGCGCAACGACATGCTTGCGGTGCCGCCAGAGGCTTTGCAAGGCAGGGACGTAGACATTGAATATGTATCGCCACTGGCACGCGCACAGAAGTCCAGCAGTCTGAATGGCACGATGAAGGCTTTGGAGATACTTCTACCCCTTGCACAATCGCTGCCAGTTGGTGACCACCTCAACCCAGATGGGCTGGTAAATCATATCGTGGACTCTTTGGGTCTGCAGAAAGAGGTACTGTTGCCGCAAGCTCAGGTCGATCAACAGCGCCAGCAGCGTGCCGCCGCACAGCAAGCGGAGCTAGAGCGTCAACAAGGCGCAGAAGACGTTTATACGGCTGCACAGGCCGCACAAGCAGTGAGGATGGTTAGCGATGGCGGTGGAAGTTAAGAAGCTGCGAGAGATGTACAAGGGCGTGTTTAGTGATCACGCTGGTGAACAGGTACTACGAGATCTTGAGGCACGCTGTAACTGGCGTGCTTCAAGCTATGTGGCGGGAGATGCAAATGCCACAGCGTTTGAAGAAGGCAAACGTGCAGTAATCCTTCATATCTACAACATGATGAGTGAGGACTAAATGTCAGAACAAGTGGCTGAACAGGTAGCCCAGCCTGATGCTGCGCCGATGGAAACACCGGCAGAGGTAGCGCAGGGCGGGTCTGGTAACGACTTCTTGACCATGATACCGGAGGATATCCGCGAACACCCTAGCTTTGGGCCTATCAAGGATGTGGAAAACCTAGCGCGTTCATACGTCAACGCACAAAGATTGATTGGCTCGGAGAAAATCCCGCTGCCCATCAACCCAACAGACGAAGATCTCGACAACATTTATGGCCGGCTTGGCCGCCCAGAGGCCCCAGGTGGCTATGAAATCAAAGCAGATGGCAATGTGATTACTGAAGACATTGCTTCACAATACGCAGATATCGCCCATCAATTGCGTCTTACGCCACAACAAGCACAAGGCGTTTTGGAATACTATCGTTCTACTGTGTCTAACTCTGCGGAGCAAATACAGCAAACAGTGGCAGATCAGGCGTCTAACACAGAAGCTGAACTGCGTCGTGAGTGGGGCAATAACTATGATGCGAAGCTCAATGCTGCATCAGGTGCAGCGCGTGAGTTTGCTGGTGACGGCATCCTTGATATGCAGTTGTCAGACGGCACTTTGGTTGGCAACCATCCTGCCTTTATCAAGGCTTTCGCGGCTATGGCAGACTTTAAGTCTACTGTAACCAGCGAAGACAGCATTGACGGTGCGTCTGCAAACTATGGCATGACACCGAAGCAAGCGCAGTCTGAAATTGACGCAATCATGAACGATAAGAGTCATGCGTATTGGGACAGCAAGAATGTCACGGCACGGCAAAATGCCATCAATCACATGCAAGAACTGATGAGCATGATCCATGACAGATGAGGAACAAATTGAGCTACGTTTGGAGTGTCTTAGGATAGCCATTGAGTTTGGCACCCAACGTGATATCATGAATCCTGCCCACATGGCACAAATGTACTATGATTGGGTAACACAGGGTAGCGTCGAAAGTCGTCCTGATGACAGCCGGAAAGACGGCGGCTTGACGCCAGCCAAAAAGGCCAGGAGTGTCCGCAAGGGTAGCACACCGCAAATCGCCAAAATGTAACTGTAGTTAGGAGGTAGACCAATGTCTACACAAGTCACTACGGCATTTGTGCAACAGTACTCTGCAAACGTGCAGATGCTTTCACAGCAGATGGGTTCCCGTCTGCGTGATGCGGTTCGCGTTGAGAATGTTGTTGGTAAAAATGCCTTCATCGACCAGATCGGTTCGGCTACTGCTGCCCTGCGCACCAGCCGCCATGCCGATACCCCCCAGATGGACACACCCCATGACAGGCGTCGTCTGAGCCTTGCGGACTATGAGTACGCAGATCTCGTAGATGATCAGGACAAGGTACGTATGCTCATTGACCCGACCTCTTCCTATGCACGCGCTGCTGCCGCAGCAATGGGTCGTGCGATGGATGATGTCATTATCACTGCTGCAACCGGCACCGCCAACACTGGCGAGACTGGTTCTGGCAGCGCAACGCTTGACGCAACAGCAAACTCGGTAGGTTCCGCATCGTCCAACGACGGTCTGACTCTTGCCAAGCTGCGTGAAGCAAAGCGTAAGATGGATCTCAATGACGTTGATCCGTCGATTCCGCGTTATATCGCGGTAGGCCCAAAGCAGATTGAAGACCTTCTTGGCGACACAACGGTCACCAGCAGCGACTTCAACACTGTAAAGGCTCTCGTCCAAGGTGATCTGGATACCTTCATGGGCTTCCAATTCATCATGTCCAACCGTCTGTCCGTGGACTCTAACGATATTCGTAAGTGTTTTGCATGGGCTGAAGATGGTCTGACCCTTGGTGTTGGCAAAGACATCAGCGCACGCATTGATGAACGCGCCGACAAGGGATACGCAACTCAGGTCTATTACTGCATGAGCATCGGATCGGTGCGCATGGAGGAAGACAAGGTTGTGCAGATCTTCTGTGACGAAACCCCAGACTAAGAGGAGAGATAAACCATGACTACGAAGAACTCGACTCTGGTCGCTAACTTTGAAGCGTCCCCGCAGGTATTCAGTGAGGCACACGAGCTTCACGGTGTACTGCGTGTTGCACAGGGTAGTATTGCTCTGGCGGCTGGCGACAGCACTGACAACGATATCGTCATGCTGGCACCTCTGCCTTCCAATGCGTCTATCACTGCAATTTCAGTTGCAGCAGATGCGCTGGGTGGTAGCTGTACCTTCAACGTGGGCTTGTATCAGACTGACGGCACTGTCGTAGATGAAGATTTCTACGCCACTTCTGTTGCTGATGGCACGACTGCGGTTGCAGACCTGCGCACTGAAGCTGCTGATATTAACACTATCGGCGCACAGCTTTGGGAAAACGCAGGAGCATCGGCTGACCCAGGCGGCTACTACTATGTAGCAGTGACCTTCAATGCAACTGGTGGAACTGGCGGCGATATGTCGTTCATTATTCACTACGTTGTGAACTAACATGGAGGGGGCGGTTCGCCGCCCCTTCTTTCCATTGAGAGGTGTGCGATGCCGTCTGTCGTTGATATCTGTAACGAAGCTATGGATTTGCTGGGTGCAGCAACTATTACATCACTCACCGAAAACTCCAAAGAAGCGCGTTTGTGTAATAGGCGCTTTGAAACTGTCAGGGATCATGTCCTGCGTGCGCACCCTTGGAACTGCGCAATCACTCGCAAGGAACTGGCAAAAGACAGCGATGCCCCTGCATTTGGCTTCAATCATCAATTTACGTTGCCCACAGATCCGTTTTGCTTGCGGGTTTTGTCTTTTTGGAACAGCAACGTCAACAACGAGTTAGCTGCATACGACAGCAACGTCATGTTCAAGATCGAAGGTCGCAAGGTTCTGAGCAATGAAAGTACCTGCAAGATCACCTACATCGCACGTATCACAGACACAGAAGAGTTTGATACGCTGCTTTCAGGCACCATAGCGCACCGTTTGGCGGGAGAGACTGCATACGCCATCACAGGTAGCAACGGCGTCTCACAGGCCATCATGGCGCTATACAATGAGCGTTTGAAGGAAGCGCGTGGTATGGACGCGATGGAAGGCTACCCAGACCAGATACAGGCAGATGATTTCTTAAACGTCAGGTTCTAATATGGCGCGTGTTTCTACTATCATAACTAACTTCCGCGCCGGAGAGTTTTCGCCTCGCCTTGAAGGCCGTATAGACCTACAGAAATACAACGAGGCGGCAAAAGAACTAACCAACATGGTGAGTTTCCCGCAGGGTGGCATTACACGCCGCCCTGGTTCGTATTACGCGGGTGCATCAAAGGACGGTGGCAAAGTCAGGCTGGTAAACTTTGAGTTTAGCGACGAGCAAGCGTATGTGCTTGAGTTTGGTGCCAACTACATCCGGTTCTTCAAAGACGGCGGCATCTTAACGGAATCCACAAAGACCATCACAGCGGCCACACAAGCCAATCCTGTAGTCGTTACTGCTGCATCACATGGCTTCAACAATGGTGATCGTGTGTATATCACCAACGTCGCTGGCATGACGCAGCTAAACAACCGTGAGTTTACGGTGGCCGGCAAGACAACAAACACTTTCCAACTGTCGGGCATCAATGGCACAGGGTTTGATGCGTACACAAGTAGTGGCGCTGTAGGCAAGATTGTCGAGGTAACCACCACCTATTCGGTCACAGAAATTTTTGAGCTAAATCATGTGCAATCTGCGGATGTGTTGTTTCTCGCTCACAAAGACCATGAGCCAGCCAAGCTAACGCGCACAACATCAACCAGCTTCACACTGACTGACATCGACTTCATTGATGGCCCATATTTAGACGAAAACAAGACGACAACCACACTATATGCCTCTGCGGCGACTGGCACTGGCATTACAATTACAGCGTCCGCAGCATTGTTTGAAAGTGCCGATGTCGGACGATTGATCAGGTTCCGTGAAATACTTGAGATTGAACATGATGCGTGGGCGGCAAGCACAAGCTACGCAAACAACGCTACGGTACGCAACGCTGGGCATGTTTACAAGCAAGTCACCGGCAGCACACAGACATCAAACAACACACCGCCTGTGCATCTTACAGGCACAGAAACCTATGGCACTATTAATTGGGAATACCTGCATGACGCACATGGTCATGTAAAGATAACAGGCTTCACTAGCTCAACTGTCGTTACGGCAGATGTGCATGAGGATCAATTTGGAAACTCGCGTTTGCCTGATAGTGCTGTGGGTTCAACCAATGCCAACATTCGCTGGTCTTTGGGGGCTTTTGGGGGAGATCAAAAGTTTCCCAAGGCTGTGGCGTTCTACGAAGAGCGGTTGTACTTTGCCGGCACTACAGGTCAACCACAGACCATCTTTGGCTCAAAGAGTGCTGACTTTGAAAATCAAACACCAGGCACAAACGATGACGATGCCATCAACATCACCATCGCGTCAGATCGCGTCAACGTAATCAAGCACCTGCTGCCTGGTCGGTTCCTTCAGATTCTGACTACAAGCTCTGAGTTTACGCTGTCAGGCGGCACAGGTGCAGAGCCTGTCACTCCCACAAACGTCAATGTTTTGCGAGAAACTACCTTTGGCTCATCTGATGTCCGTCCGTTGCGTGCCGGCAACAGTACCATCCTTATCCAGAAGGGCGGGGAGCGGGTCAAAGAGATCACGTTTGATTTAGACACAGACGGTTTGCTGGGCGTTGATCTGACGATTCTGGCAGAGCATGTGGCTAGTGGTGGCCTCACAGACATGGTGTGGCAGCAAGAACCAGAACTTATCCTCTGGTTTGTCCACAGCGACGGCACCCTTGTAGGGCTGACCTATGACCGCGCCAACGGCGCTGTAGGCTGGCACCAGCATCCATTAGGCGATAGTGGGGTGGTAGAAAGCATCACAGCTATCCCCAGCGGTGCAGAAGATCAGGTGTATGTGTCTGTAAAGAGAACGATCAATAGCGCAACGGTGCGCCACATTTGTTTCCTCAAGCCAATCAGTTTTGGTACTGATGTCTCAGATGCTTTCTTTTTGGACAGCGGCTTGACCTACAGCGGGTCAGCAACAACCACTATCAGCGGTCTTAATCACCTTGAAGGCGAGACAGTGCAGATCCTTGCTGATGGCTCTGCGCACGCTGACAAGACCGTATCTGGTGGCAAGGTCATTATAGATCGTAGCTCGACCAAAGTGTCTGTTGGGTACACTTACAATTCGCTGGTGGAGACTCTGCGGCTAGAGGCCGGCGCAGATGACGGGATATCGCAAGGCAAGATCAAGCGTATCCACGGTGTCACGGCACGTTTTCTCAACAGTGTAGGTGCAGAGGTCGGCCCCGATACTAGCAATCTTGACCGCATACCGTTTCGAGATAGCAGCATGGCAATGGATGTAGCGGTGCCTATGTTTACAGGCGACAAAGAAATTTCGTTCCCATCAGGTTACGACAATGATGCGCGGGTGGTGGTGCAGCAGTCCCAACCATTACCCATGACTATTCTTGCAATTATGAGAAGGTCTAACACGTTTGATGCTTAGATTTTTGCCGTTTGCACAAGAGCATGTTCAGCACATTAAGTTGATGTTTGATCTTTCTGAGGATGGCCGCAAAGCATTAGTTGAGCATAAAGATATTAGGGGCTACACACTTTTTGAGGAAGATGTTGTGCTTGGCATAGGCGGTGTACACAACATATGGAGTGGTGTAGGTGAAGCGTGGTTGCTTCTGGGCAAGGAAGCGTTTGCGCGGCCCAGAACTGTAGCGCGGCACACGGTCAATATATTCGATCACATGCAGGAAGAGCATCAATATCAGCGTATCCAGGCCAGCATCGCAGTAAAGGATGCAAAGGCTAAAAGGTTCGCAGAATGGCTTGGTTTTCAAAATGAGGGTATAATGAGGAAATATGGGCCTGATGGTTCAGATTATTATCGTTATGCAAGGGTGATGTAATGGATGCGATGGCAATCGCAGCAGGTGCCAGTGCAGTAGCTGGTATTGTAGGGTTCAAAGGCAATAAACAAGCCGCTCGTATTGCGCGTCAAACTGGCGAATACAATGCACAGCTTGCCGAAAACGAACTGGTAATGCTGCAACGCCGCAGAGTGCAGCAAGAAAATGTGATGCGTAAAAACTCTGAGCGTTTAGCTGGTGCGCAAAGAGTAGCTACGGCGGCATCCGGTGTAGAAATGACCGGCAGTCCTTTATTGGCCTTGGCTGATACATTTTTTCAGACTGAGATGGATGCGCTAAACATACAGTACGCATCGGATTTTGATGCTTTGAACAAGGCATCAGAAGCTGCGTTAGCGCGTGCTGGTGGCGCTGCACAGGCAGCGGCGTTCCAAACTCAAGCATATAGTTCCTTGCTTACCTCTGGATCTCGCTCTGCACAACTTATGGCTTAATAGGATTTAATATGCGCATCCCGCTGTACAACAAAGGACTAGGCCCGACAGTAGAGCTTGCCGTAGGTCAATCTGGGCCACGCGCAAGTCAGGCTACTTTTACGGCAGCAAGTCGTGCGCAAGCGCAGTTTGCAGATCAAGCCGGTCAAATTGCGTTCCAATTTGGGATGGCTGAAAAAAAGCGCGAAACAGATCGTGTTGCTAACGAAGAAGCTACGCGCATCCAAGGTGAGGCAGACGACTTTCTGCTAAACAATCAAGACACAGAAACGGCTGTGTTTACCGACAACTTTACCAAGTTTCAAAACGATCAACTAAATAAAATCAATGCTTTACCAAATCTAACGACACAGCAAAAAGCTGATGTCGCATCTAGGGCTAGTCGTTTGATGGCTGGCAAATTAGCTGCCGGCAAGCAAAATACATTCAACCGTGGACAGGCAAGATCGTCTGACGCAACTAACGATTTTCTTGCTGCCAACATTGCTGAAATGGGCACCTTGGCTCCTACCGATCCAAGATACCAAGAGCTTCTCACACAAAATGTTGAAGAGATTAACAAGGGTATCGCTAATGGTCTGAAGATTAATTACACGCAGACCAGTATGCAGTTGGCTGTGACTTCTCGTAATTACTTCAACAAAATTCAAGCAGCCACTACCACAGGTGATCTGGACGCGATTCAAGAGGACTTAAAGACAGACAAAACCCTGCCAACAAAAACATTCCAAGCTTTGTTAGGCAATGTTGCAGGGCAAAAGAATGTCATCAAAGCTCAGAATTTAGATGCTGCCAAGGGGGATCTTGCGGGGATTGCTGAAATCGCAACTCCTCAACAGCTTGATGACATAGCATCTGCATATCTTACAGGCACCGAAATTACTCTAAAAATCGGTGGTGAGGATGTAACGATTGACCCTACTAATCTTGGAGAAAGTGCCAGACTGTCAATGGCTGGCCTTAGTCTCAAATTTGAGAACGCCGCAATTGGTGAGTTGACTGATACCTTGGCCGGCAGAATATCAGAGATTGCAGACGACACAACTCGCACATCTTTAGAGCAAGCATCGCGAGACGCAGCAGATGGTAAAAACTTTGCGATTACACGCACAAACGGCGAAGTAGTAGAGTTTGATATCTCTCAACTGCCAAACGGCAAAAAGGTTGAAATCGCTAGTGTTCTTGGCACGGCTGCGGCTCAATTGCAGGATCTTACATCTCGCGGAGTAGTCTCAGGCATGAATGATGTGCTTTCTGCCGACATGACTATGGAAGATGCGTTTAGCACCTTCCAAGGCTTTTACCGCCCAGAAATACTAGCCAACAAATCGCTAAAGCCAGAGCAAGTTGACTCGCTTGTATATAATTCTGCGAGCATATCTGTTGATGGTGTGAGTAGAAAACTGACAGAGGGTGACCTGAGCAACGTGCCAGAAATGTTGCGCCGTCTGGATACTGCTGAATCATTGCTGACACAGGATCTAGATGGTCGTGGCAGTCTGCAAAACAACGTAGACTCAAGCCTTGCATCGAACACAAGCACTACGCTCAACGCCATTTCAAGAGCTAGGTACGAGATTAACAAGAAGATCAACGAAACCGCAAAGTTTAGTGTAGGCGTGAAGCAGCTTCAGAGCGGCACCTTCCGTGCAGACATGTTTACGCCTAGTGACGCTAATAAAATGGTTGCGGCAACTATATCTTTGATTGATCAGGAAGCCGTTGACTCAGGTCAAAACTCAATGAGCATGAAGTTCTCCATGCTTGAGAAAAACAACGTAGTCTACGAGGTCTATAAAAACCGCTTGGGTCAGGCTAGTTCTTTGGGCCGCAGTGGCGTGCTAGAGGCTGGAACAACAGACTTTGAGACTGTTCAGCGCGGTCTAAACTTCTTCAACGCAATGAAGCGATATCCCGCCGTGTTGCAAAACCACACAACAAAGGAAGATCGCACGTTTTTTGAGGCCATCAATGCAAGGCTTGGGTTTGAAACGTTTGATAGTGCGATTGTAAATGTGTCGAGAGCGGCCTTCAACGGCGTCGATATCTCTGGCGTTACGAACAAAAAGATTGAGCAAGCCGCCGCAGATGTCATGGACAGTGCGTCACCTGGCTTTATCGGCTCTCTGTTTGTTGACGGCCCCACAGAGGTGCAAAACGGCCCCGGAATCCAGACTTTGCTGGAGCAAAGGGTCAAGGACTATGTGAAACTGAACGTCAACGTAGAAAACGCTATTGAGCTTGCCAAAAAAGACATAGCTGAAACACATGTGTTTGTGCGCGGCATCCTAACACGCAAACAAGCAAACACCCCCGCTAATATTAATCAGCTTGCCAACCTTGCTGTCGAACAGGCTTTGCGGTTCCGTGACAAACAAAAGATTGGTGTGCCAATTATTTCAGATGATGACTTAGAGGCTGATGATCTGTCTTTGGTGGAGGTGCCAAGCCCAGGTTCTGGGGTTTGGGCGTTGATGTCATTGAGCGGCGTAAATGTGCCGGCAGTTATGATGACACAAGACGGAGATCAGTTTGCGATTGATGACAAACGCACAGTGACGACAACAGATGTAGTCGGCATGATTACTTGGACGACCAGAGAGCTTGAAAAGCTGGCAAGCGTTGATCAAGGTCTCGCAGATAAGGCGCGTCTGAATGAGGTCAATCAACAAGTTAAGGACACTGCTGCGAACATAGCCGTTGGTGTAATTACTGAGCAACAGATGTCCCTTGCAAAGCCATACATGTTTGGTGATGTCGTAACTATCATGCCGTCAGATGTAGCGGCTGCTGAAGCTGTGATTGCAGAGCAAACAGAAGACTCCAAAGGTGAGCGGATTATTCGTGAGCTTCTTGAAATAACAGGAGAAGCAGCGCCTATGCCGACAATCTCAGCACAGGTGCCATAATGAGCCTGATTTACAACAATCCTGGAAACATTCGGCCTGGTCAGGATTATGCTGGAGAAACTGGCGAGTTTTACACCGCGTCTGATGGCTCTAAGTATGTTGTGTTTGATAGCCCAGAAATGGGCTTGAGGGCTTTGTTCATTGATCTGCGGTCAAAGATTACACAGTTCAACGGTGACATTGACCAGATCGTCAATAAATACGCTCCACCTACAGACAACAACCCGACTACTAGATATGCTAGTTTTGTCAAAGGCAAGATGGGCAAGGATGTAGTCACTGAGGCTGATCTGCCGGATCTTGTGTCGGCGTTTGTCAGCTTTGAGAATAAGAAATCTGTAGCCAGCCAGTATCTCAAGCCTAACCTGTTGCAAACGGCACAAAAGCTGTCTGCCGTCAGTATGCCAAAAGAAACTCGTCTTGCTGACGCGATGCAGCAAGTGAGTCTGGAACAACCGGCAGCATCATCTGAGTTTAGTGTAGAAGAAGCAGCAGCGGCTCAGTTTAGAAGCAGAGATGATCTGCCCACTGGACAAGAGTTTCCTGGTTCACCGCAACCGTCAGAAAACACGCCGAGTGTAGTGCCGCCAGAACCTGATGCACGTGCAGCGCGTGTGCAACGTCTGACTGACGCGGCTCAAGAAGACGATACAGATCTTGCGATTTTAGAAGAGCGGCAGCAGCCGGCTGTAGTACAAGACAGCCCTGTGTCTGACATTGCTTTGCAAGCAAGCATGATACAAGAGGCGCAGCAATCTGAGTTGCAGTTTGATGAGTCTGGCTTAGATCGCAACCTTATAGAAGACAGGCAAAAGCCAGCAGTGGCTGGCAATGTTGTGCAGGATGACTCTGGCATTGTGGTAACCGCGCGTGGGCCAGAAACAGACGAGCCGAGCCTAGATATACAGCCGCCAGAAGCTGTGCAGCCACAAGTTGCAGAGCCACAGGCAGCGCCGTTGGCACGCGCACCGATACAGCCAGAAACGGCTGAGACCCGCATTTTGCGACAGCGTGCAGAAAAACAAGCTAGAGAAGATGTGACTTTTGGAGATGCTGCTAAGGCTGCGTTTGCAGAAGAAAACATCATGTCTTGGGTGTACAGAAACGCCGAAGAATTTACGCCTGACCCAGACTTTAAGTTAGAGAAAGACGCTTACGACAAGCTGGTCAAAGACATTCCCGAAGAGTATCGGGACTTTTTGTTTGAGGCCACTAGCCTTGCGCACGCAGAAGCTCTTCGCGAACAAGTAATGATCTCTATGGAGAACGAAGAGATTTTGCAGCAATACGGCTGGTCGGGTGTTGGGCTGCGTGTTGTAGCAACGATGCTTGATCCAGCAGCTATTGGCGTAACGGTTTTGACAGAAGGTGTGGCGGCACCTCTTATCTGGGGCAACAAGGCTACGCGGCTTTCTAGGGCGTTTCGTGGTGCCTTTGGTGGTGCAGTGAGCACAGGTGCCATAGAGGCGTATCTGGTGTCTCAGAACGCCGTTAAAGACCCATATGACATACTTTATGGCATGGCTGGTGGTTTGGTGCTGGGTGGCGGCATAGGTGCGGCACTTGGCAAAAGTCAGAAAGAGTTTAACGCTGCGTTATCGGTAGTGGATGCGTCAGCCAGACAGGCACAGGTTGCTGATATTGGTGCTGTGGTGCAGCGTCGTATAGCAGAACAACAGACTGCGATCCCAAGGGCTGCTTTCGACACATTCGACACTGGCGTTGGCGCGATGCAAAACCCTATGTCGATCTCGGTGCAGATCCCAGACCTTTCCACGCGCACAGATGACTTCTTAAATGAAATCGGTGAACCGGCTTTTGCTTCTATGGCAACAATGGCTGGTGGGCGTATCCCGCTGCGATTTGACATCTCAGGTCAGCTAAAAGCTGATGAACTAAACTCAATGCGTCAGGCAGGACATCTGCTTGCTGAAGATGCTGTTGGCTTCAACCAGCAGGGTGAGCTTATGCAGTCTACGGCAGACATCCTCAAAACAAACGCGATGAAGGCTGGATATGCAAAATATTACCAAGTGTATCGCCCTGCGTTCAACGAATGGGCAGAGTCAGAGGGTATTGGTTATCTGAGAAGACAGTTTGGCAGTACCCGCGCACAGTTTGGTGAGCTTGTTGCTGACGCTATCGAAAACCCAGGCTTGCAGCACCACCCACAGGTGGTTAGGGCAGCAACACGGCAAGCAGAATTGTTCCGTGATGTCTTGCGCAGAGCCAAGGCGGCTGGCGTCAAAGGTTTCGATGATATTCCAGAAGACCTAACGTACTTTACCCACCTTTGGAGTCCGTACAAAGTGCGGGTTATGGTCGAAAATGGTGAAGATAAAGTCGTAGATTTGCTCAAAACATCTCTTGTTAGAGGCACAGAGGGTTTGGATGAAGACCTAGCTGGCGAAATCGCTACAAGAATGGTCAAGAAGCTGCGTAACGCACAAGCAGGGTTAGACTCTGGGTTGGCTAGGGTGTTCACTGCTGATCAGAAAGACACCTTGCGCGACATTCTTATTGAAGAAGACATACTTGATGCGGACGCCGCTGACAGGTTGGTGTCGTTGTTTGAAAGGCCGCGCACAGGGTTGCCGTCACGCGCCAAACAAAGACTGAAAGTAGATATTAACGCTGAAATACCTTTGGATAATGGCAACATCTTGCGCGTCAAAGACCTTATGGATCGTGACGCTGAACAGGTGTTCAGTTCATATCTCACGCAAATGGAAGGCCGCATCGCGTTGGCGCAAAAGGGCATCAGATCAGAAGCCGACTACAACGCACTAGTTAAGGCCATCAAAGACGAGGCTGACACAAGATATGGTGCTGACGCGGGAGACAAAATCAAAGGCAACCTAGAGAACATAGACGTTCTTTACAATATGATCCTCGGCAGATCATCGCCGTTAGTTACAGATCCTGGTGCAACGTCAGCACGGTTGGCGCGTCTGTTCCAAGACTACAACTTTATCAGATTGATGAACCAGGTTGGTTTTGCACAGGTTGCCGAGCTTGGTAACGCACTGTCGATTGGTGGTGTGCGTGGCTTGATGCAGGTTGTGCCTGAGTTTCGATCTATGGTGAAGCGTGCCAAAAGCGGTGAGCTTGAAGATGCAGTGGCTAGAGATCTTGAGGCGTTTGCCGGCATCGGTGCTGATCGTCTAATTCACCAAGCGATGAATCGGTACGATGCGCAAGACATGTTTGTCATGGGTCGTGGCGACTTCATCGACAAAGCATCATTTGGCATACAGCCTATCAAGCGTATCGTTGCCGATATTTCTGGTATGGCACCAGTAACGCTTGCACTGGAGCGTGCAGCAGGACGGATGGCTGTGCAGACCATAGTCGATGCGTCTTTCAAAGGTGGTTTTAGCAAGGCTTTGCAGCGCCGCATGACAGGCATGGGCGTTGATGAGGCTATGGCTAAAAAGATCTTTGATCAGATTAAAGAACATGCTGTCACGGTGCCATCGTCCATGTTCCGCAATCGCAAGGTCAAAGCGATCAACATGGGGCAGTGGACTGATGAGGAAGCTAGGGATGCTTTTATTGTAGCTGTGTCGCGTTGGACAAGACGCAGCATCCAGCAAAACGATCTCGGCAACCTCAACAGGTACATGACCACCACTATGGGAAAAATGCTTACGCAGTTCCGTACATTTATGCTGGTGTCACATGCCAAACAAACTTTGCATAGCTTGAAGGCTAACGATGTGCGTGGGTATGCGGCCATGATGACATCTGTGTTTTTTGCCGGCGCATCATACATTGGACAGACATCACTTAACGCACAGTTCCGTGAAGATAAGCGGGAGTTTTTGGACGAGCGTTTGAGCATGAAAAACATTGGGCTGTCTGCGTTCCAGCGCAGTTCTTGGGCCGCTTTGCTTCCAGCAATGGTAGACACCGGCGCAGCCTTTTACACAGAAGACCCCATCTTTGCGTATGGCCGGTCATCTGGTTTGGCGACAAACTTTCTGACAGGTGTACCAATGATTGACCTGGCCCAAAAGGCACACACTGTTGCGTCTGGTGCCAGTAGGGCAATCATCAACCCAGACTACCAATGGTCACAGGGGCAGCAGCGTGCGCTGAACTCAATCATACCGCTGCAAAATGCCATAGGCATCAAGAACGCGATGAACAAACTTGTGGACATACAACCGCGTTATGACAACTTGGACTGACGCATCTTTCGGGGATCAGTGTTTTCTGATACATTTAGCCGGATTGGAGCAAACAAATGACGGTTAGCAGCACCACTACCAAGAACAGCTATTCTGGCAATGGTTCTAATGACACCTTTGCTTACGGCTTCAAGATATTCGATGATGACGACATTACGGTTATCATCCGTACAGATGCGACAGGCACTGAAACCGTCAAGACTAAGACCACCCACTACACAGTCACAAATGTCGGCAACGCATCTGGTGGCAACGTAGTTTTTACCGGCGGTAACATACCGGCCAGCGGTGAGACTGTTGTGTTGCGCCGCACATCTGCGCAAACGCAGACTACAGACTATGTAGCTAACGATCCGTTTCCTGCTGCTACCCATGAAGACGCGCTTGATAAGCTAACCTTCCTTGCACAAGAACAGCAGGAAGAACTAGACCGCGCCATCAAGATTTCCAGAACAAATACAATGACTTCAACAGAGTTTACTGTTGGGGCAACTGAACGCGCTAACAAGATCCTTGCCTTTGACAGCAGCGGTGAGATCCAAGTTACACAAGAGATCGGCACCTTCCGTGGCAATTGGGCTGCATCGACTGCATATGAGGTGCGTGATCTGGTCAAGGACACCAGTACAAACAACATCTTCATTGTAAACACAGAACACACAAGCTCTGGCGCACAGCCACTTACTACTAACGCTAACAGCGCCAAGTACGACCTGATTGTGGATGCTGCGTCAGCGACGACAAGTGCCACAGCGGCGGCGTCATCGGCTACAGCAGCGGCTTCTAGCGCAACAGCGGCTGCTGCAAGTGAAACTGCTGCGGCAACGTCGGAGACTAACGCGGCGACATCAGCCACAACGGCCACCACCAAAGCCTCTGAAGCGTCTACAAGTGCCACATCTGCTGCATCTAGTGCCACAACTGCCACAACAAAGGCGTCAGAAGCATCCACATCGGCTACTAACGCGGCAACCAGCGAAACAAATGCGGCCACATCGGCTACTGCTGCCGCTGCAAGTGCTACGGCTGCTGCGGCCTCTGAGACGGCTGCTGGCACGAGCGAGACCAATGCTGGCAACTCTGCCACCACGGCGACGACAAAGGCGTCTGAGGCGGCTACAAGCGCCACCACGGCTACAACAAAAGCATCTGAGGCATCGACATCCGCGACCAATGCGGCAAGCTCTGAAACCGCTGCTGCATCGTCAGCTACCGCTGCGGCTGCATCACAGACTTCTGCGGCGGCTAGTGCTGCGTCTGCCGCGTCTGCGTTTGACAACTTCGATGACACCTATCTCGGCAGCAAGACCAGCAACCCTACAGTCGATAATGACGGTGATGCCCTGGTTGCCGGCGCGTTGTACTTCAACAGCACAGCCAATGAGATGCGAGTTTACGACGGAGCCAACTGGATTGCCGCCACCAGTGCTGGCAATGTCTCGCTCATCCTGTACGAGTACACAGCAACATCAGGGCAGACCACATTTAGCGGCTCTGACGACAACAGCGCCACGCTGTCCTATACGGCAGACAATCTGCAAGTCGTGATGAACGGTATCGTCCTCGACCCGTCTGACTTCACTGCTACAAACGGCACCAGTGTTGTGCTGGCTAGTGGCGCAGCGACTGGCAGCCTTATCAACATCTATGCGTTCAAGAGCTTCACCACGGCTGACATGGTGAGCAAGACCAACGGCGGCACGTTCTCTGGCAATGTTACTTTTAGCGGGAACCTGACTGCTGATGGCGGCACGATTAAGCTGGACGGCAATTATCCGACAGGTTCACAGAACGTCGCAATGGGTGACACTGCGCTTGACGATGGCAGCTTGAGCGGGAACGCGAATACTGCAATCGGCCACGCAGCAATGACTGCTAACACCTCTGGGTCGGACAATGTTGGAGTCGGCAAAAACGCACTGCTTGCGAATACTACCGGCGATGACAATGTTGCTGTTGGTAAAAACAACATGGATGCTAACTCTACCGGCAGCAACAATACTGCTTTAGGCTCGGGTGCGCTGACATCAAATACAACCGCAAGTAACAACACTGCTGCTGGCTATAACGCGCTTGCGGCAACTACCACTGGCCATAGCAATGCCGCAATGGGGTACAACGCACTTAGCGCAAACACGGCCAACGCGAGTGCTGCATTTGGCTCATCCGCATTGGCTGCCAATACAACTGGTAGTAACTCTGCGTTTGGCTATAACTCCCTGCGCCTTAACACAACAGGCTCTGATAATACGGCTGTTGGGCGAGAGGCTCTTGAAGCCAACACTACTGCATCCAACAACACGGCAGTGGGTCATAAGGCACTCACCGCAAACACCACCGGCACAGAAAACACCGCAGTCGGCGCATACGCCGGAGATAGCGTTACGACAGCAACAGAAAGCACTTTTCTGGGGTATCAAGCCGGAGAGAAGGCGACAACAGGCACAGCAAATTCATTTCTTGGCCGTATGGCTGGACGTGACACGACAACCGGCACCAACAACACATTTGTCGGTCATAATGCGGGTCTTTCTATTAGCACCGGCTCCAAGAATGTGGTTTTAGGCAGTTATGGCGGCAACAGCGGTGGCCTAGACATACGCACATCTAACAACAACATCGTGCTGTCAGATGGCGATGGTAATCCTAGATTCATTGTTGACGGCAATGGAAAGTCTATGATTGGCACCACTAGCGTTGGTTCTGGTGCCTTACTGAGCATTGATGACACATCAAATACTGCAAACGTCTCTAAGTTGGGAATTTTTGGTTTCGGTGCGAGTAGGGGATATGGAATTGTATGCCAGCCTTCTATAGACACAGCAGCGACACCGGCTAGATTCTTAAATGCAGCCGGGACTGAAGTTGGTAGCATCAGCACAACTGCAAGTGCCACCAGCTTCAACACCTCGTCAGACTACCGTCTAAAAGAAGCGGTCGTAGATATGACAGGCGCAACTGAACGCCTCAAGCAACTCAACCCTGTCCGCTTCAACTTCATTGCAGATGCTGATACTACCATTGACGGTTTCCTCGCACATGAAGTGCAGACCGTTGTGCCGGAAGCTATTAGAGGCACACACAATGAAGTCGATGACGATGGCAACCCTGTCTATCAGGGCATTGACCAGTCAAAGCTGGTGCCGCTACTCGTCGCAACCATTCAAGAACTTGAGGCACGTATAGCCACACTTGAAGGAGCAAACTAATGGACGAAATCACTAGCGAACAAATCGCAGATAACTACACCGCTATGGGTCATAGCGTTGACCTTATCAACGCCATCATCGCTGGTGACACTATGGCAGATGACGACGCAGCGGACAGGCAGGGCTGTGTAGACCGCAACGTCGAACACTTGGAACTGATGGTGGCAAAGGACTACTGGACCGACGAGGACATGACGGCGGTCAATGCTGCCATCACTGCTGGCAAGGGGTACACGGCATGAGCAGAGCAAGAGATTTCGCAGACCTCGCGGGTGCGGCTGATGCCGGTGGCATCACGGGCAGGAACCTTATCATTAATGGTTCAGCATCTATAAATCAACGCGGGGACGTTACTGGGAAAACTGCGTCAACATTTGGCGGTCCAGATAGATTTGAATTAGGTATTAGCAATATCGGAACATATTCAATATCTCAATCGTCAACGTCTCCTGATGGGTTTGCTAATTCATACAAGGTTGACTGCACCACCGCCGACGCATCCCCTGCATCTGGCGATTTCCTTGTTATCAGTCATAAAATAGAAGCGCAGAATTTACAGCATCTGCAATACGGCACATCTGGAGCAAAAAAGATTACGTTGTCTTTTTATGCCCGTTCAAACAAGACTGGGACATATGCTGTTGAGTTAATTGCAAGCGATGCAAACAAGCACATCTGCCAAACCTTCACAATCAATTCTGCCGATAGTTGGGAAAAGAAAGAGCTTACTTTTGTAGGTAACACGGCTGATGTCATAAACAATGATAATGGCATCGGGATGTATGTAAATTGGTGGCTTGGGGTTGGCTCTGGCTTCACCAGCGGAACTCTGGCTACATCTTGGGCAACACGCACAACAGCAAACATTGCAGTCGGTCAAACTGTAAATATTGCAGACAACACTGCCAACGAGTTTTTGCTAACCGGCGTGCAGCTTGAGGTCGGCTCTGCCACGCCGTTTGAGCATCGGTCGTTTGGCGATGAGTTGGCTAGGTGTCAGAGGTATTTTCAAGACTACACAACAGACAGATTTAGGCATCAACAGGGATATGCGGAAAATTCTACTGCATATGCTAGAGATATTCTCATTCCACAAATGAGAGCCAACCCTACCATTACGGTATCAGATACAAACTTGAACGGATTTGACCCCGTATCAGCAGCAGCAAATGCTCCTAATAAAGTAGATTTTACTGCTACTTGTACCGTCACCGGAACATCACGCTATTACGATTTCAAATTTACTGCGGCTGCGGAGTTGTAAACATGAATATAACCAGTGCTAAATATGTAAATATTCCTGAACCAGACGGCTCTGTAATTGCAAATGGAGTTATTAAAGCGACAATCAATGGTGTCGAAATGTTTGTGCCTATTGACCCAAATAACTCCGACTACGACGAAATCCAGCGACAGGTCGCAGCCGGTACCTTGACCATTGCGGACGCTGAGTGATGAGCAAGCCCACCGCCGCATCTGTACAGGCCCAGATCGACACTCATGAAGCTGTCTGCTCTGAGAGGTGGAAGGAAACTATTCTGCGTATTAAGCGCATCGAACACATCATGATTGGCACTGCTGGCACAACAATTCTGTTACTGGTGGGAATCATACTGAATGGATGATCCATGTGTTCTTGCTGTTTGTGTATGTAGGCGTTGGTGAGGGTAAGCGGCTCACTAGCAATGATATGTATTTCCGCAGTGTTGATGACTGCGTGTACTTTGCACAACGGCTGCACAAACAAGGCAACAACATCACTGCTTATTGTTTGCCAACAATGGTAAATGAAGATGTAAGGATTTACTGATGCTTGCTGAACTTGCTGCAGCTAATGCCGCCTTTGCTGTTATTAAGCAAGTTGTATCCAACGGCAAAGATATAGCTTCTGCTGGCAATGCAATTGCAGAGTTTGTAGGTGCAAAAGAAAAGCTCCAAGCCAAAGCTGCCAAGAAGGGCAATGGCTCAGATCTCGAAGAGTTTATGGCTCTTGAGCAGATCAAAGAGCGAGAAGAAGAACTCAAACAAATGATGATTATCTTGGGCAGACCGGGCTTGTGGCACGACTGGCAGCGTTTCCAAGCAAAGGCTAGGATAGCTAGGCGAGAGGCAGAGATAGCCTCTGCACACAAGCGCAAGAAGATTATCGAAGGCACTATTATTGCTGGGTTTATTCTGTGTTGTTTGGCGGTGCTTGGTGCTTTGTTTGTGTTGATACTGCACCATCAAGGGAGACTGTGATGGAAGTAACTATGGAACGCTTTCTAGCGTGGAAGATACTTCCGCGCTTTATGATGTTCACTATGACGTTTATGTACATCCGTGTGATCGAATGGTTCATTTCATTGTCACCTGATGCGATGACTTCACAGGCCACAGCCCTAACAGCGACCGTCACTGGTGCAATGACAGGCGCTTTTGCTGTGTGGTTAGGATCTGAGAAGTGAATACGGTCTGGGTCGTCATACTGGTGACTGCTGTGTCGCCATTTAACTACACCGTTTCTCCATTGACTGACGCTGATACGCTTGAACAGTGCCACTCCAAGGCCGTAAAGATTGAGCATGATATCGTGCGTGCAGACAACCAAGAGATGATGTGCATAAGGGTGGATTACGAATGATACAGGCATTGATACCCGCCATTGCTGACCTTGCCGGCGGCTGGCTCAGGGGTAAGGCAGACGAAAAGGCAGCGCAGTCTAGAGTCAAGGTTGCCAAGGCAGAGGCTGAAGCAGAGGTAATGAAGGTCGCCGCCACGCATGAAGCTGGCTGGGAAAAGATCATGGCTGAAGCCAGCAAGGATAGCTGGAAAGACGAGGCCTGGACGATTTTGTTTATAGCTATCATAGGCATGTGCTTCATACCGCCCTTGCAGCCCTATGTTGAACGTGGGTTTGCCGCGTTAGAAACTACCCCTGATTGGTTTCAATGGGCTATGTATGCTAGTATTGCCGCATCATTCGGTCTGAGGGGTTTGAAAGGGCTGAAAAAGTGAGCTTGTATAGAAACATTCACGCCAAGCGTAAGAGGATTAAAGCTGGCAGTGGTGAGAAAATGCGTAAGGTTGGGCAAAAAGGTTCGCCAACTAAGAAAAATTTCCAACAAGCTAAAAAGAAAAAGCGATGAAGCGCAAGTTTGCAAAGGTGTCCAAGACAAAGGGCGGCGTGCCAAAGAAGTATGTGCGCGGTGCCAAGAACCCCAAAAAACGTGAGGCAGAGATTAAGCGCACGCAGCGTCTTTATAGGCAAGGCAAGTTGACGCCAGCTATGATGAACAGGATTAGCAAGCAGAGGAGCCGAGGATGAGCAAAGCCGCCACCGTTGCCAAGTATTCCAAATCGTCTGGCATATCCAAGTCAACACTCGGCAAGGTCTATCAGAGAGGTCTAGGTGCCTACTACAGCAGCGGCAGTAGACCCAAGGTTTCCGCGCACCAATGGGCTGCTGGCAGAGTGCGCAGTTTTGCTACCGGCAAGGGCGGCGCACGCAAGGCTGACGCTGACCTGATCCGTAAGAAGAAAAAGCCTACAGCCAAAAAAGCAGCTAAAAAGAGGAGTAGGGCATGATAGGCAAGCGGCAAAAAACTAAGATTAAACAGGTGGTTAAGAAGCTACGCGGTGCCTCAAAGGCGCACGCCGGTCAGGCCAAAACTCTTGAGTCCATGATACGCAAGAGTAACGGAAAAAAGAAGCGCAAGGCATGAACAAGGATAAGCTACGTCAGGAACTTGCAGAGGACGAGGGCTGCAAGTACGAAGTGTACCTCGATCATATTGCTCTACCCACCTTTGGTCTGGGCCACCTGATAGTAGAAGATGATCCAGAACACGGTCAGCCTGTTGGCACACCTGTCTCTGAGGAGCGTGTGCGTCAGGCATTTGCTCTTGATGTCGCTGTCACGATTGATGAGTGCAAAGTTTTATACCCAGACTTTGATGACTTACCCGAAGACTGCCAATTAATCATCGCGAATATGATGTTTAATATGGGAAGGCCGCGTCTCTCTAAATTTAAGGGCATGAAAGCCGGTGTTGATGCTAAAGATTGGAACAGGGCTGCGGAAGAAATGGTCGACAGCCGCTGGCATGATCAGGTTCCCAACAGGGCCAAGAGGCTTGTCAAACGCATGAGAGCTTTGTCTGATGGCTAAGACACCGGCATGGCAGCGCAAGGCTGGCAAGAACCCGAAGGGTGGCTTGAACGCCAAGGGCAGGGCTTCTGCACGCAAGCAGGGTATGAACCTTAAGGCACCTGTGAAGAAGGGTGACAACCCGCGCAGGGCTAGTTTCTTAGCGCGTATGGGCGGCATGAGGGGGCCGGAACGAGATGCGAAGGGCAAACCTACCAGGCTCCTGCTTTCTCTCAGGGCATGGGGTGCAAGCAGCAAGGCTGACGCAAAGAAGAAGGCAGCAGCTATCTCCAAACGCAACAAAGCCAAGAAGGGGAAGAAATAATGCCGGGAAAAATGAAGAAGGCCGCGAAGAAGAATGGCAACGGTATGCTGACGGCCAAGCAGAAGACACTGCCGCCAGCACTTAAAAAGAAGATCATATCGTCTAAGAAAAGGAGATCATGATGCCAATGGGCAAGGGTACTTACGGTTCAACCAGAGGCCGTCCACCAAAGTCTGCCAAGATGAAGAAGCAAGCAGCAACAGCCATTGCGATGAAGAAGAAAAAGAAAAAACCTAAGACGCGCATGGCTTAAAAAAAGGGGGGCATGGCCCCCCTAGTTCTTCTCCTTGTAGCAATTCCAGCAGATATCCTCGCGTGACGCAAGAGATACCCAGTTGTGCTGAGTGTAATCACAGACCTTCTGACACCTCGCGCAATGAAATGGGCGACTGACCCTCACAGTCTTTTGCTGCTTTCTCTTCTTCACGCTTCATCTCCAGTCCGGCATTGAGGCAACGCAGAGCAAGATTTAGCATCTGCGTTGCATTCATTTGTTTGAGGTGGATGGTGCCGTCAATCGACACCGCCACACCATCATTTCTTGGAATAATCAGGAAAGTCGGCTCCACCATCTGTGATCCTTTCGATTTCACGCATCGTGATGTACCAGCGGCCCCCTAAACGCTTGCCTTTGATAATGCCCCTGTGGAGCATCGTACGCAGCATGTTGACCTGAGACTTGCTATCGGTGCCAAACAGCACCAAAGACGCCTCACGAGGGCTTAAAAGCGCCTTAGAATGGGATGTCTGGGTCATCGTCCTCTGCCTTTGGCTGTGGTGCCGAATACTTGTGGCTGATCGCGTTGCCAATAGGCTTCATAGCTGGCTGCGATATGCCGTCAGAGATACTGTCCTCACCTTGGTATTCAGTAACTCTTGAGATGCGAATAGAGATAGTGCCGTCCTCGTTGGGGAACAGGCTGACTTGGTGGCGCTGGCCTTCTCGCAAGGTGATATCCGCAGGAGTTTTTTGCTCCGCTGAATAAGGTTGCCAGTTGCCATTGCTATACTGTGCCTTGCCCTTTCCCTCCGCGTTAGGGAACAGCTTGATGTAGGTGATTGTGTCATAGCGTTTAGCCATCAGATTTTAGCTCCTTCATGCGTGCTTGGCATTTTGCTTTGATGTCTTGGAAGATCTCAGGGAACTCTTTGTTCGCAATGTCCATCCACTTCTTTGTGAACCCTGCGTTCATCCATTCTGTGATCTGCTTCATGTCAAACTGCGGCAGATAGTCAGTCGCTTGCTGCTGCAATTCCAACAGGTTAGGCGACGGCTCCTTTGCCGGAGGTAGGCTAGCGATAGCTTCTTCCTTTCTCCCCACGCCATCCATCTCGTTTGCTGACGCATACTCGCCGCCAGCTAGGCCCAACGATGCCAAGGCACGGCCAACAGCAGACGTTTCACAGTTTTCCAAGGCGCTTGTCTTGTTGACGTTGCCCTGCCCCCTGATCTCCTCTGCCATGCCGGAACCAATTACAGCGCCGTCCATGTTGGTGATATTGGCTTTGACCACGACACGCTGGCCGTCATCTACCAAGATGTGTGTGTCCACCCCAAAGTCGGTGCCGTGCATCTTGCGGAATGCTTCCATTCGATGCACCACCTGGGTGTACTTCTTGCCGCCGCGCTGGGTTACGCCATGACTAGCGTTCAACTCAGCGACAAGAGCCATAGTTTCTTTCAGGTCAGTCACTCATGCCTCCTTGGGAAACTCCTAGATTATCAGAGATTAGATGGACAAACAGTGCCAAACTCTTCTCCATTTCAGCGACCCTGTTGTTGCTTTCATAGACAGCCTTGTGCAGTTCATCCACGCGCACATAAAGCTCGTTGATGCTGTCTTGCATGTCCTCGCGGGTCACATACGGTGTGCCGATATCAACAGGTTCACTGTGCATGATAAAACTCCTTGTGCCACATGACCATTTGGCTGCGGCCTGACGCACCCTTTCTCTTGGTGCTATCTGTAAAAATGATGCGCTTTTCTTTTAGCTGCTTGTATCTAGCAGTCACGGTGCTATAACCGTGCAGCGGCAGGGCTTTCAGCACATCGTCTGAAATGCACCCTGCTGCACCAAACTCCCAGATTGCATCGGCTACTACGCTTTCCATCGCTGTCGCATCGATGCTCTCTGCGGCGTCGTGGCTGGTGGCAGGGTCATCCCTGCGCACCAGTTTGAAGGCTGGGGTTGTATTCATGTCACGTTCCACTTCTTGTTTGTTTTCTTGAACGGCGTTTGCATATGCAAAACATTCTTGCCGTACCAAATCCGCAGGTATGGCCCTTTGGAAAAGCCATAGATTTTGAAGCTGGCGGGTCGCTTGTACTTTTTCCAAATCAGGACGCGATAACCAAGCAAACGCCACTCGCCAAAACCCAACTCCTTCCAAGGCCGAGGCCAGTCTGTCGGGATGTCGAGCTTTCCTTTCTTCATTCTTTGGCTCCATACTTTTTGCCGCGAATGTCACGCAATCTTGCGAACAGCAACAATTCATTCGCACATATCTCCATGTGGCGCGTTGTGTTCGCACTCATGTCGTCGTGCAAATCACCGACACTAATACAAAGGTTGAAGTTCAAGCTGTCCAACAGCGTTTGAAGCTCTTCCTCAGAAAACGTGATGCTTACTTTCGCCTTAGGGCGTCCTGTCTTAGCCATTAAAACCTCCATAGTTGATTGGCTACGTCTACGATACTTGGGCCATGACGCCTTGCGATCTCGTTAAAGTCTGGCTGCACGAGGCCAGCCAGGTTGCGCCATGATCCGTGTGCGGCTTTCAGCAGGTTTTGACTGATCTGCCATGACCGCACTGCTTCAGCGTATGCCTTCTCCAAAGCCTCTGGCTTGAGCAAGTCACAGTTGTCGGCGTCGGCTATGTAGTAACCTGACGCACTGACATACAGCAGTGACGGTGGCTCACCAGTTGCTTTGTTGTAGACAGCTTGCTGAATTTGTTGCTGCGCTGTGGGCGTGATGCCTTCCACCTTGGGTACGCGCCACGAGCGGGTGCCGTCCTTCTTAGGTGGGTTGCGCAGGGGCGGCTTGGCTTTCAGATCACACTGGATGCCACCGCCGGAATAGTCTTGGTAAAGCATGATAGGCACATCAAGGCGCGGCTCTTCTAGCCAGCGTTGATACTCGCCTTCTATCATGTTGGCGGTCTTGAACCGCTCACGCACGCCTTCAACAGCGTGCAGTATCATGTCAGGGATATAGTCTTTGAACGCCTCGAACTCCTCGGCGTCCTTGCCGCCATCCCACTTGCGCGGCTGATAGTTGTTGTACCGCTCCATTGTCTGAGCGATGGCCTTAGCCTGATCCATGCCATCTTGCTGACCGACCATCGGCTGATACTTGTCCAGCCCTAGAATAAGGTTGGCACCATCCTGCACCACGATCCCGCACATGGGACGCGCTGCCATTGGCAGCTTCACTCCAAGGTGGCGGCAGTAGAGCTTGAGAACAAACTCCCATTTGTCCTGTGTGGCACCAGATGCACTGTCGTGCTTTGCGCCGAACTCTTGCCGGTAGGCTGGTGTTTCGTGAGGCATTGTGTGCTTCCTTGTGCTTTTCTTTGTGTTACTATCCCCTCTATTGCATACCGGTTGACCCGGTGTCAACAGTGTAGTAGAAAAAAATATGACCTTATCTGAGTACCTAAAAGCAAAGAAGATTAGTCAGGCCAAGTTTGCACGGCGCTGCAACATGAGCCGCGCTGCTATCTGCCGGATTGTAGATGGCAACCGTTATCCATCGGCAGAAACGATGCGCCGGATCTTTCTAGCCACAGAAGGACAGGTGAAGCCCAATGACTTTTTTACCGAAAAAATGTCACAAATGTGATGGCTCTGGGTGGGTGCGCGTAGCATCCACATGGGACGAGGGTGACGTTGTGCCAGACATTTGCTGGGAATGTGACGGCTCTGGTGAGTTTTATTTGCAAGAGAAAGAATACTTCTCTGAAGCTGACACAGACGCGCAAGGCGCATTAAAATAAATGAGCAAGATGCAACGCAACAAAGGCAGTCAATTCGAAAGATGGTGCTGCAATGAGATCAAAGACCACCTGGGTTATGAGAACGTGCGGCGCAACCTCTCTCAATATCAAGAGAAGGGCGGTGCTGATATCCTCATCCCTTACTGGTCAATCGAATGTAAACGGTATGCCACAGGGCCACATGGCGGGGCTGACGCATGGTGGCAGCAAGCTGTGAACGCTGCTGGCGACCTTTCTCCGCTGCTGATCTACAAGTACGACCGCCAAGATCCTGTGTGCAAGCTATACCTGCGCCATGTAAACCTTGAGTTTACCGGCACAGATGCAACGGTGCTGGTTTCTCTGCCAACGTGGTTCTACATCGTGCGCGAGGCGATTCCCTTCTGATATTCCAATATTACGGTGCCTAGGGTGTGGGATACTG
>VMHT01183577.1_pt1 | contig 33495 bp, 34 predicted proteins | sample 4693611 | NCBI WGS metagenome assembly VMHT01 (sample SAMN12280063, study PRJNA550983) | marine metagenome | isolation source: seawater sampled from same location over 5 years 0.02-0.2 micron viral filtrate | place: USA: collected off the coast of southern California halfway between the port... ...
GTTGTCTGTGTACCAACTACCTGCAGTACTTGCAACACCGTCAAACATATTGCCTGAAGTTATAGAGGTAACCTGATTTGAGTAGCTATAGTTTGGGCTTTCTGAAGATCCCGCATTTGTTCTTGAAGTATAAAAACCCGATACGGCAGAAATAGTTCCCCAAATATTAAGGCCCGCAAGCTCATTAACTGTACGAATATCTATCGCGCCGCCTGCTTCGGGAGAGGGATTAATAAAAACATTGTTTAGGAAAGAATGGCTGTTTCCAGAATCTGCAGTAGCGGATCCAGTAGAACTAACTCGTCCATAGATACCGCCATCTACATTAAGCGTGCTTGTGAATCTACCGCTTCCAGATACATGAAACATCTCTGATTGAGCATCTGTTGTACCAGCAAAGGTGCTGTCTCCAAAACTATATTTGTTATCATTGCAGTCAAATACTACTCGGCGTGTGGCACCATCAGTTTCATGAAACTCTATGAGGTTGTCAGAGGCAATTGTTAAATTGCCGTCAGATCCGTCTATGTACACGTGCTGCTGATTAGCTGGAGGATTATTGTTCTCCCCTGCAGGAGAAGTGGTATCTTTCAACCAAAGCTTTCCGCCACGCACTCGTGCATTATTTTTTACTATAAAGTCTTTATCATTCGCCATGGTTCACTCTCCCCAAACGGCTTGCCCCCATTGCGGGGGCGGTATTAGAATTTGAATTACATTATAAAATATTCGGGGTAGTTTGTCAAGGTTTATTTTTAAGACCTAAACTGCTACACAGTGTCGAATAACTTTTACAGTTGCTGCATCTGCTGCTGCCATTGTTACCTTAAGCTCTACATTATCTCCATTGATAGCTACATCTAATGTTCCGAGAACACTTCCTGTTTCTAGCATTGCATACTCTGTTCCGATTGCTGTTGTGCCATCGTGAATTGCCATAATATCTGAACACTGGTATGCGCTACCCTGAGTAATCTGTACTGTGTATCTTGCACTTCGGAAAGTAGCTTTTGCAAAAGTATCTACAACAGTGGCACTTGTGCTTGATACAGAAGTAGACGTTGTTTCAATACCAAGATCTTCAACTTGTAACTTAGCCGCAGGATCATTAGTACCTATACCTACGTTGCCACCATTTTTAATTGTAAACCTAGAGTTACTACCCTCTAATATTTCAAAGTAATCTGTAGCGGTATGACCCTGTGCAAGTTTCCACGGATTAGTAGCACCTGCTCTTTGTAATGAGAGAATATTAGCACCTGAGGTGGTCTTATAAGCCGTTATGTCACCTACAACAGTAAGTTTAGATGATGGATTATCAGTACCTATACCCAGATCACCTTTTACATATGCAGAAGCATCTTTAAAGAATGCCCAAGTATTTGTAAGAGGAGTAGTAGCATTGTTAGTTACTTGACCGCTCTCAATATCTGTCTGACCAAAGAAAGTTCCTAAATCAGCCGCTAGAACAATACCATGCCCGCTGCCTCCGTTTCCTGCGGCTTTTAGATAAGTGTAGTCCCCTAAATTAGTTCCGTAAGAATTCTGAATAATATCATGAGTTCTAACACCTTCATTCCAACTACTAACATGCCTTCTTAAAAGTGCACCACTTGTTGCCGTAAGGCCTCCTGCTACAAATACAGAATGAGAAAAGTCCCATGTATCATTAGTAGTATTCCACAAAATTGTAGCATCATTGCTTGCGTCTACCGCATCTTGAACAGTAATACCTGCCCCGCTAGCAGTACTGCTAGTATCTCCCGTTGCATGATAATTAAGAATAATATTTTTATCTTCTACAGTAAGATCCGCAGTATTAAGGGTAGAAGTTGTACCAGATACAGTCAAGTCTCCAGATACAGTTGCATTTCCGCTTACTGTCAAGTTTGTACTAACAGTGGTATCTTTGTGCAGAGTAATTGTGTCCGCTGTATCCTCTGTCAAAGTTACCATTGTTTCGCCACCAGCATTGAGTTTTATTTTATCCTCTAAAAACTCAATGTTTGTATCATTATCTCCAGTGCGTGTAATAAACTGAGTTGTATCAAGGTTACCTGCACTACTACCAATAGAGCCTTCTCGTATCTCGAAGAAAATTGGAGAACCTGCCTGGTCATTTGCACCTATACCTTCTAGGGTACCGTTCGCTGCATAATAACTTTTAAAATAACTTTTAAATGCTCCTCCAGGCTGTGCAACTGCGGAGATAACAACTCTGTAAATATAGCTAGTACCTGAAATGTGGTTGTTAGGATCTGTTGCATCCCCACTAGTATCGGGTGTAAGGGTTGCACTCTTACTAAACTCAGCAGTGTAACGAGTAGCATAAGGAATCAAGGTTTCAGTGAGCTGGAACTCTTCGGGGCTACCAACATTAACATATGTACTGTCTGCTTGACCTGCGATTTTCTTCTGGAACGTTACAGAAATCTTTAGATCGTTTGTACTCCTGCCTTGAGCTGTATTTGACGATAAAGCTACAGGAGCTGCAAACTGATCGTTAAGAGCAAAATTCAAAAAGGTTGTTTCACCTGCGTGTGGAAAACCACTATTACCGTTTGTTAGCTCTTTTACAAAAGGACTAGGAGTAGGTTCTTCACCTTTGAAGCCATTTTCTGAGTTACCAACTGCAGTTTCATACGAAGCATAATATCCGCCTGTGTTTCCAAGACGAGAATCAATCTCACTAAATACTTCCTCTCGAATATCGGCTACTCTTACAGTACCTGATTCAAGTCTACCCACCTTCAAAAGAGGTGTGGAAATGGAACTCGTTACTGTTAAGTTTTCTGCCTCAAGGTCACCTTTTAGAGTAAGTTTTCTTCCTGAATTATCATCGGCAGTAGGCGAGAACGAGATAAAGGTATTTGCATCACCAAACAAAAAGTGTCCGTTTGTTAGGTCAACAAACCCACCTACCTCAGTACCTACAGGTACACCTTTACCGTTCGCAACACTTCGGCTAAATACAGTTGTAGGTATTCTATTCGAAGCACCGCTAGCCTGACCCAATGTACCGCCCTGAAAATCAGAACCACTAACTGTACCGGTTACTGTAAGATTTGTACCATCAAACTTAAGTTTATTCCCACTAGAGTTACCCACACTAAACTTATAAGCACTAGTTGTCTGAGTATCATACCCTAAGAAAAATCCTGTTCCTGTATCATAGGCAGACTGTCCGCCTTTAATTTTTGGAGTACCACTTCCGCCGTCGATATCCATAGTGACACCGCCGTCTGATATGGTAATACCCCGAGCAGCTCCTTGACTTGCATTACCTTCTATTTCTATAGGTGTAACTTGTTTTGCAGTACCTGTTCCACAAGCAACCCAAGCAGTAGATTTATTGTGGGGACGCGCATGTTTATCTCCCTGATTCGCAGTATACAAGTGGCGTACCCAATAATAATTAGTAACATCTCCTGCTGAAAAGTCCCCTGGAGGAGCATCTATATAATTACTTGCTGGAGTTGTAGCAATAATTGTAGCAGTACCAGTTACATCATTTACATTAGGAATATTTGCGGTATGTCTAGCTACTTGAGTTACGTGAACGGCAACATCAAAGTTTGTACCATTTGTCCAGGTTACTTGTACTTTTCCAGGCTTATCATCACTAGCACTTGCTGATGTAGGAACTGTGGGTTTAGCAACAGGGATTGCTCCTTGGTTAGAGCCTTCCATTGTATCAGCATTTCTAAAAGTGTCCAGATGATCAATTACATATGCTGTATCATTATGTTCTTTTGCGACTACTTGTACTAATCCTTTACCTGAAAAGTTTAATGATTCAATACGGAAGTACTTATTTTCCCAACCAAAGCGAGAATAAGTAATTCTTACGATATCCCCTGCTTGTAGTAAGTAGCCTTTAGAATCAATTGTAAATTTAGCTGTTAAACCATATCGAGACTCGTCAAGCATTTGCTTAACGTTCATTCGTGCATTAAAATAGTTTGTTATACCAGGAGCATTATAGTTACCCTGCTTTTTTACACCTCTATCTTGTTTAATGTAATCAGAGTTTACATATGTAATAGATCTACCGCTAAAATTATTAGCAGGATCTATTATTTGAGTATTTAAGGTATTAAACTTTTTCTTTGAACCGGAGTCGTCTATTGATACATCTCCGATTATTTCTGCTTCGTCTATGTCTTTTATAGGGAAGCTAGAAGTAAAATGAGAATCAGCAGGTGCTTTTGATTTTATAGCCAATACATATTTGCCGTTAGAATACTTCAACATTGCATTAAACTGTTTCATCATAGCATTAATATTTGAGAAAACAGATTTTGAAGTATCAACCGTCATATTTGTTTGATGACGAGTAACGTATCTTTGTTCGGGTTCATCCCAGCCTAATAATAGCCAGTATTTACAAAAGTCCGAATCATAAAGACCATAACCATTTCCAGTGAATCCAGTTCCTGTTTTCTTTCTAACAATAGGATTACGGTCGTTTGGTGTGCCGTATTTTCTGTCTACCGATACTCGGATTGTATCATGCCCTGTTCCTGATACTTTTGTTAAATTTAAGTTTTGTTCACCATCTGCATCCGAAAAACTTGCATTAGCTATTTGAGTTGTACGCTCACCAGAAGTCATAGTGCCTGTATCGCCTGCTTTATACGCAACGCCATTGTCCCAAACTATTTGATCAGCATGAACAAAGTTTCTATAAGATCTATATCTATGGCCTAACTTACCTATAACTTCTTCGAATGTTACTTCGTAAAAGTCAGTAGCACTAGTATCTGTAGGCCCTCCAGCAGTTATTGGTGTAGAACTTTTTACTTTTCCTTGAAAGAGTATACGCCCCGATGAAGTTGCATATTTGTACCGCGCTCCTACGGCTGGTTGAGCTTCTCCTGCTCTTTTTAAAATATTTACAGTTACTGTGGATTGTTCATCACAAGCTCTTGCAACACTTAAAAAGGATTCCAAGTCTATATCAGTATCAATATCCAAACCTCTACCATATCTTTTATTTGTCATATAGTCTAGAAGTTGTAGTGCTGGATTAGTAGTAACCCTTTTATCGTCTGTTTGGCCTCGAGTACCTGTAACTACTTGCCCTACTTGATTATCTCCTAAAATGCTATATCTAAAAGTAGGGTTTCCAATAGGGGAGAGAAAAGAACCGCAGTTTCTATGCAGTGTAGCTCGATAGAAAGGTGCACCTGTATAGTCAGAAATTCTTACTGATTTAGTTCTTGAACTACCATCTTCCTCAAAACGAGTTATTTTTATCGTTTTATTATTATAGTAATCAGTAGCGGCATTAGATGTAGCAGGATCCAGCCTTATAGTATCACTAGAATATATCAGTCTGCGAGGTGAGTTTCTATAAGTTGTTCTAAAATTATTGGCAGCTTGTGTAAATTGATCACTTAAATCCGCAGTAGGCCCAGAGGTATTTGTAATTCTATAGCTAGCGGTTTTTATGTTTTTAAATCCCTCCTCAAAACATTGTATGGTTATATAGTTACCACTATAAACAACACCTTGATGGGATGAGCTCATACCAGTAAGTTGTAGTACGTAACCAGTACTAGTCCGTATGCCCGCCTCTGTATTGTGCCCGTACGTAACGGTGACAAGAGTTGAAACCATAAAAGGAGCAGTAGTTGAACCGTTAGTATTGAAAAAGTCAATATCTTGTGCTTCCTTGCCTATTAAAGTATCACCCGCTCCTCCACTTAAGTCTTGCTCTCCTGCATCATGTGCTACAAAATAGTATTTTGAAGATCCTTTTTGCATATAGAAAGATTTTACATCAGCAGTTGACCAACTCTCTCCTAAATGATAGTTTTCATTGAAACGGAATCTATAATCTAAGTTTCCATCCTGATCATAGAAACTCCACTTATCAATAATTTGAACTTGAGCGGGGCCTATTTGAGCGTCTTTTGCAAGCCAAGACTGAGCAACTGTAGCGTGTAAAGTTACATAGTCGCCTAGATCAAAGTCACTTTGTGTTCCTTGACCTCTATAGCTTCTATCGTAGTTAAAACAGTCTAGTATTCTACCTTTTACTACATAGTCTATACTAGGTACTGTGCTTTGAGTATTATCAACCGTTGACTCTGTTACTACATATGCAGTATCTAGTACTTGGTGATATCTTCCGTAGTAAGTTGAGCTAGGCATATCACTATAGTACATATTTTGTACTTTAAATTGTTTACTACTTCCCAAAGCTGCTAAGCGACTGTTTGCTCTTTGATCTTCATGTCCCCCATGAAAAGTAAACTCTGAAACTAAAGGGTTAGTAATATTAAATTTAAACTCATGTCGTATACCTTCTCCACCTGTTTCGACAGAGGTAGCACTGTTATATGCTTTTAACTCCTCACCAATGGCCTCCATTTGCTCTGTTTGATCAAAAGATTGTACATCAACACCTTCTTGCTCATCTTGATCTTTTCTTAGCTCAGTAATATAGTCAACTGCTTCATCGATTGAAAGTGTTCCTTTCAGAACATCACCTCTATCGGCTCGACCAAAACAAGGTATTTTTGCGTCGGAAGAGTCTCCTCTTTCTGCAGAATCTTTATCGTTTAAACAAATCAATCTATTATCGTCAATAGACATATCAAGAATAGACTGTATAGGCCCTTCTGAAAGAGCAAAATTTACAAAAACTTTATCGCTGCGACTCTTATGACCTTCAGCAAATATAGGTATACCAGACACCTGTTGAACACCATAAACAACAGGAATAAATTTAGCTGATAAGTTAAACTCTAGGTCAACATCTCTATCTACCATTACTTCATATTCGATTGTTCTACCTGAACCCATACCCAAAAAGCCCGATTTTTTAAATTTATATCTTTTTTCCGGTGCTTGATATGTTGCTAGAACATTTACGGCAGATTCCGCATGCATAAACCCATAATCACTAACATATTCCGGTTTAAACACTGCATCTGTCTGAGGTTTACCTAAAGGCCCCAGAGCCCTATGTGCGTGATCAGACGTCATACGACCATTTACAGAAACAAAATCACCCCAATGACTAGTAAGAGTCCAAGCAATAGTAGCCTCACTATTTAACTTTTCTTGTGCTCTAGCATTTACAACTATTCCTTTAAAAATTAAAAAAGGAGCACCAATGATAGCTCCTGTTGAAGGGTTTATATGTGCTCGATAAATAAACACCTGTCTATTTAAGTAAGAGGAATAATCGGTAGCTTCTTTAGCCTCCGTCAGTGCATTTATTTCAGGAGAAGAAAACAGTGCAGTATAAGTTTGGGTTTCTGAAGTAAGAATCTTTTTATATCTTATTCTTCCAGTTATATTTGAACCTAGAGTAAGAGAAAATGTAAAAGTATCATCAGTTACAGCTGTAATTACATAAGATCTATTTGCAAAGACCCCACTAAAAAACGTTATGTCAATAGTAGACCCTACAACTAGTCCATGGTTTAGCGATGATATTGTGATTGTTGATGCATTGGCAGTGTAGTCAAACGTTCCTTCTTTTTCGTTTGTTTCTACAGACGTAAATATAATATCTTTATTGTCATTTTCAAACCGATCAATTCTAACATATAAATCTCTGTTTGTATGGGATGTATTGGCTGATGTAAGCTCTACAGTATCTCCTTCTGAAAATCCCGCAGAAACCCAACTACTTGGGGCCGTAATTTTTCCTGTGCCAGAAGTGGTTGCCGCAGTTATAACAAGAGAACCTGTTAAAGAAACAGACAGTGCTGAAGAAAATAGGGTGAGATTCATACTTGTTGCTTTTGCTTCAATAGTCTCACTTATTGTGCCTATGGATTTTACTTTATTCGGTAAGTATGTTTGGTCACCATTACTAGTACCCTTTGAATCTTTAGACCCATCATCAAATCTAACCTCATAAGCACCATCTGTTAAATAAGAAAAATTTTCCGCTATGTTGGAAGGCTTGGCACCTTCTTTAAAGGCAAGCTCTGTTTGTCTTCCAGGCTTCTCAAATTTGATCAGATGAGTATAACCATGGTTTTCATTATTTGTTAAAGAGGTTACCAGGTTTGAATTTAGACTTCTATATGACATTATTGTACTTCCTCAAGTTTTAGTGAGAATTCATATAAATTTTTTGAATTTAAAGAATACTGTATGTCTCCTGTTTGTATCACTTTTATTAAAGGATTTACAAGATTAATGGTTTGACTAGCTGTTACTCGTTTTGCCAGCGGAGGGGTTATAGTAATTGTGTGAGTACTTGTATCTTTTTTTGTAATTTTATATGCTTTTTTATGATTAGTGTTAGCACTATCTGAAATAGTAAATAAATCGCCTACACTGCAGTTAGCCGCATGACCATTAGCTAAAACAATGGTAGGACTACCTGCTTCAGTTACAGAACTCCCTGTTTGAGTAGTTGTAGCGCTTTGTCCACGATACTGAGGAAGTTGTACAAAAAAAGGTTCCAAAGTGGTTTTACGTTCTAGTAAAAAAGCATACACTTCTTGAAACTCGGCTTCAGTAAGAGGATTATATTTTAAAGATATATCCCAGTTATGATAGGTATGATAACGCTGTAGCACTCTTCCGGAGTTAGTACGATCTGTAATAATATTTTGTTTGGACGATAGTCTTACAGATTTAAAACCTGGACCTAAGTTTGCTGCAGCATTATTTGCTGTTCCATCTGAGGCTCTTCCATGATTAGGATCTGGCAGTACGTTTTGTTGTGACATTTTAGTTTTCTCCTAGTTGTGTAGAGTCTCCGAAAGTATCTACTGACTCTAAAAATTCCTCGCCACTTCCGTTGGCTGCTTCCCTAATCATTGAAATTATACTACCTCTTTGTACAAGTAGTGCATCTTGCATATTTTGTGTATCGATTGCTTGAATTGTAAAGTTTACATTTACAGGCGCATTTTGAGTTACTGCCTCTGTTTCGTCCGCAGGGATAATAGTACCTGAAGTATCTGGCATAAACAGTTCTGGGCCTTGCTCTCCTACTACATAACCACCGCCATATCTATGTTTGTATCCAGTGAAAGCGGGTCGGAAGTTACTCATTCCCGTTCCAACACCAGACTCACCTCTAGCATATGCTAGTTCGCCTGAAGGGTTGTTTGCACCTCGGCCACCCATATCTACAGTATTATTTCTGTTTCCTACAGATACTTTTGAAGGGCCTGAACCTCCACTGGGCATACTCCCACCTTGATAGGAGGTACTAGCAATAACAGCCAAGTTAGCCGCACCTATTGCAAGTGTCACAGCATTCAATGTTGCCAAAGTACTTGCAAACACCGCAGGTGCAGCTGGGCCCGCATACATCGCTGTTGCGGCAGCCGCTGTAATATTGTGAGTCATTGCAGCGGCAGTAGATATAGCTACTTGAGCCATTTGCATCTTTTTGTTTATATCAAAAGCTCTCCTAGCTGCTTTTTCTTTTTTGGCTTCCATTGCTTTAATTTTGGCGACACTTGCTGCACTTTGTCCGTCTCTTTTCTTCTCTGCTGCGATTTCTTTCTCTATATTTGCAATTTTCATTTGAGAAGACTGTTGAATAATACCATTTACAGAAGCAATGGCATTTGCTGCAAATTGAAGCTTTGCAGTTTGTGCTTCAAAAGGAGTTGTAGCCTCAGCTATTTTTTCCGTCATAGCAGTAAAGCCTTCTGCAATGTTAAAAGTGCCTTCAGTAAAGGCTGCTGCAAACTCTCCTTCAGGACCAAACTGCTTCATGTTTTCTATCATTGGATCCATTAGGCCTTTTAAGGCATTAACTTTTTCGCTTGCTCTGTCGAGTGCTGCGAAGCCTCCTTCGTCCATAAAGGCTTCTGCTCTTCCAACTGTTGTGTCTCCGCCAGGACCTTGAGAAGCTGTTCCTGCGGCACCTAGAGCTGCGTTTCTTGCTGCATCTTTTTTATTTAATCCTTGTAGGTCAAGATTTGCTACTTTATTTTCTGTATCTGCTACTAATGCTCCTAATGCTGTAGACTGCATTTTAGGTATCTTTTTAAGAATTTTATCAAATCCACCTGTTAAGGTACCTGCAGCTAATTTTTGCTCTTTTTCTACAATCGCTGCTCGTTCTCTTTGTAGCTTAGTTTGAGCTTTTAGAAGATCATACTCCATAACAATGGCTTGTATCTTTAAGTCTCTTTCAGCATAAAGCTCTTTTTTACGCTCGTCTTTGTTTTTACTAAACATCTGACTTTCATCAAAAGCAGTAAACTCTTTGCCTTGACGTTTCTTCGCAATCGTTGCTCTAATTTTTTCGCCTTCTCTTAAGCTGTTATTAATTTTGCTTTGGTTTGCGGCTATTTTTTCACTCATCTGCAACAGCTTCTGTTCACCTGTAAGACTCTGAACTCGAATCATAAGTTCTTTTTCTAGTTCAGTTCGTTTTTCTTCTTGCAAAGCTACTTGTTGCTGTTGTATTTCTAGAACTCTTCTTGCTTGTTTTTCGGTAAGATCTAGTAAGTCATAGTTTTGAAGCTCTGCATTTAGAGCATTCAGTTTTGTTGTTCTAATGCTTTCTTCGACCTGTAGCTGTACTTTTGTAGCTTCTGCGTTGCCTTTGGCAAACTCCCCTATTGCTTTATAACTTGCTTGAAGATTTTTTACTGTTTGCGCTGAGTCTGCAACGGTTTTCGCATTATCTTCAAGCACTTTTTGAAACTTCTCTGCTGCACTACCAGCCTTCTGTTGTTCTGCTGTTAGCTTCACACTTCCATCTAGAAGTTTGCTCTCAAAGTTCTCAAGCATCTTTTTATATTCGGGTGCTTCTTCAAAGAAAGCCAAAGTGCCCATACCACCTTCTTCACCTGCTTTTTGTAACTCATTATTTAAAGCATTTACCTTATCCAGCATTGAGTCGAAGGGCCCTTTATTTTTTGCCCCTAAAAGAGTAACTTCTTTATTAAAATCTGCAACGGCAGACTTTGCAGTATCAATCGAATTAATAACTTTTTCTTTATTTGCCATGACCCCTTTCATAAGCTCATCAAGCTCAGATTTGGTCATACCCTCTTTAATTTTAGCTCTTACCTCTTCTAGTGCCTTAATATCGTCACCCATCTTTTGATTGAGCACGGTATTTGACTGAATATTAGAAATTGCCGAGTCTAGAATTACTTTGGCTGATGCGGCATCAACTTGATTAGCTTTTTTCCTGATAGCGTCTTGCTCGGCTCTTATCTTACTTAGACTTCTTTGGAATTGTTTGATTGCCTCTCCGCTAAGTGATACTTCAAAAAAGCCTGCCTCACCTTTTGCTCTTCTCTCTCTTAGAGTTGCATTTTTTTCTAATATGGCTTCGATTTTATTTATGCTCTTTTGTTTCTTTACTAGGTTTTCTTGATCTTCAGCCGCTCCCGCATCATTTACAGCCTTTAGTCCGTCCCTTATCTGACCTATGATACCTACCTGGGCTCTCATAGTAGCTACAAAATCTTGGGTAGTACTAGTTGTTAGTGCCAAAGTTTCAGTAAGCTGATCTGCTATACCATGAAAACTTTTGAAACTTTTTGCCGCTTCATCCGCCGCTTTTGCTGCTGCTCCTTTCTCAAATATCTTTGAAACGAGTGGCCACGCTAATGATGCGACCATTGCTATTTGTCCGATTACAGGAATAGCATTCAATGCTGCTGTGCCGAATAGTTTTGCCGCATTTCCCGCAACTCTATAGCTTACAGCTAGTTTATTCAAACCACCTGAAGTTTTTCCTATATCTTTCATTTGTTTACTTATAGAAGCACCTGCAATTTTAAAACCTTCTATAGGGCCAGCACCTTCCATCATTTTGAAAGCTGCTGCTGTTTTTCTTGAGGTAGAGCTCATGCCTTTGGCTTTTCCTAGTGCACCCCCAGAAACCCCTCTTCTACCTTCGGCTCTTGCTGCTGCTTCTATTTCTGCCCTCAAAGCTTGAACAGATTTTAGCTCTGCTTGTTTTGCTGCAATATTTTCTTTTGAGGTATTTTTAAGTGCTGCAGTTCTAAGCTTTTCAGATTGAGTCACATTTCGAAGAGCTGCTTGTAATTCTTTGCCCTTAATTTTTCCTTCTTGAAGTTCTTTTTTTATTTTTTGTATGCTTTTTGGTGCAAAATCAAGAGTTTTAATCTTGCTTGACATATTCTTGAAACTCTTTTCTGTTTGTGCTACAAGTTTGGTAACTTGTTTTTGGTTTCTAGCCGCCATCCCTCTAGCAGCCTCTGCAGATGCACTAATTGCAGGTACAAGTGTCTTTACAATGGTTCCTGCAAACATAGTTACTGCAGCGGTAAGTGCTACGGGATTAGAAGAAAGATAGTTTACGAAAGGCTCTACTACAGTATTTAGTAGATTTACGCCCACCTTTTGTAAGTTAGCAAAAGAAGCTGCTAACTTATCGTAAGGGTTTACTTCGGCCGTATCGGCTAGTTGTCCGAACTTTTTAAGACCTTGTTCGATTGTTGCATTCAAGAAAGCCTGTCTACGTTCAAACTGAGTAAGATCTTTACCTGTTTTTTTAAGTTTTGTCGCGTACTTTTCTACGGCATCGTCCAGACGAACCATAATACCCAATTCATCCAAGATTTCAGGTTCAAGTTTTGCTGTACCACGCACCAAACGATCAAGAGCATCTGTCATATCTCTACCAAGAGCGACAGAGGCACCTTTTGCGACTCTTGTAAGTTGGTTTAGTTGATCTGCTGAGAAGCCACTACTAAAAGCAAGAGCTGTTGCTCTCATCGCTGTTTCAGTAGAAATCGCAGCATCTGTAATATCTCGAAGTCCATTAGCTACATGAGTTAAGTTTTGACCGGAGGCATTACCTACGCGGATCAAACCATCTTCAAGTATGCGAAGAGAGGCTGCTTTAGAAAGAGCACCGAAGAGTGCGGTTAGTGCGAATACGTTTGCTGCAAGAGTTGCATACGCAGGAACAAGACCACCGGTGATACCAGTGGTCATTTTAGAGAAGGCTTTGGTGCTATTAGAAGTTGCTCCTATAACACCTTTTTGGGCTTTATTATGTTGTGCAGTAGCATCGGTAGCTTTTTTAGTACTTTTTGCAGCTTTATCTGCATCTTTAGCTACTTTACCGAGAGATCCATCTTCGGTTATCTTATACTTTACATTAATTGTGTCTGCCACTAGATTTTCTCTTTAGCTTGTCTCGCTCCCTTTTCAAACTCTCTTGAGAGGATTCTACAGCTCTTGATTCTAAAGTATATAGAATCTCTAAAAATAATTCTTTATCCGTAATTTCATGTAATTCCATAAGAACGGGGAGATTAGTATAGTCTTTTCCTAGATACCCAATATCTGGAACTATTCTATCTCCCAACATTCCAAAGACACTGAAAGCAATCTGCGCTATTTCTGGAAAATCTTCCCAGTCTGGAGGTATTTCTTTTTCGTTAGGCTCTTTACCTAACTCATCGCACATCTTAAGATAGCGATCCCTTGTCATTTTTGAGTCCTGGTTTTTTAGATACTTGTCCAGTCTCTGCATCAGTTCCATTTTTTCGTCCAGTACGAAAATTATCCAAATCAAAGACTACCTCGTTGAGCCATTGATCAAATTCGCTAGATGAATTTACTAAAATCTCTGCATTATCTACAGTATACTCTAGCTCCTCTTTAGGATCTTTATCACCAATATCAATAAGAATTAGAGTTTCTAGGTGCTCTAGAGTTAAGCCTTTCCAGTTTTTTACTGTTGCTTTGGCAAACTCTACAACGAACTTTTCTTCATCTAATGTGTCCATTGCTACTCGTGTTTTTCTGTCAAATTTTTGTGTGGTGCATTTTTTACGAATTTTAGTAAGTTCTTTTCTAGAAAGATTGGCTACTTCTATCGTAAATCCTGTTAAGCCAGGAAAGTCGACCCAAACTGCTTTGGTATCAACCATGAGGTTTTTAAGATTCATTGTTACTCCTAAGTGTTATTGTAAGTGATTGTTGTGCTAAGTGCTTGACTATTATCTGTTAATTTCCATTCATAGCTTTGCGTAAATACTTCTGCTACTGTAGATCTATTTGTAAATGAACACGCAGGCATATTGAAATCAAAACCATAAAAACTACCGCCTATCGTTTGTCCTGCTTTAATACGCAGAGTTGCGGTTTCATCAAAATCATTTACAATAGAGTTATTTGTATCACACAAATATCTTACTAATGATCCTGAAAATGTCTTTTTACCTATAGTGAAGTTTTCTGGGAATTCAGCATTTGTTCTACTTGTTGCTGCAATACCCCCTTGAACAGTTGTATAGGGTGTCCACTCTATTTCATTTTGTAACTCTGCATTTATAGATACAGTTTCAGATGAGATATCCGAACCGTTTAACGTATTTGTTATCTCGGTTGTCCTGAGATAGGTTCTATTTGCTGTACTGCTTTGCACAGTACCTGGCACTGTGTAGGAATCAAACTCTCCTACTTTTGATAGCTTAGATGCTTGACCAGATACTGTTAACGTTAGAGGTGTAGATCGCTCGATCTCATACGTCCCGTTAGTAATAACAGCTTTCTGTAATTTAAAAACATCTTGCTTAGTTGAAATGTATAAATCAAAAGTATCACAATCAAGTAATCTATCATGAACTATTGCTATATCATTTTCTTTAAAAACCGGTATTTTAAATTCAAAGTTTGCCGGATTTGCTTTTTTAATGTTAGATTTTTCAAAAAAATCTTGACTATGTAAAGTCTTTACCGGTGTAGTACTATCTGTAAAAGTTTGTCCAAAACTTAGTTCAGGGCCTACTTCTAAAATAGTAGTATTTGCACCTGTAGTATTATCATAAATTGCCAGTATTTCTGCAGCCGTTAATACTCTATTAAACAGTTGAAGATTTGAAACTAAACCTCTAAGTCCTGGCGAATTTTGTAAATTATCGGCTTCAATATTTTGCCCTACACATAATCCGCCTGCAGTATTTGTTCTAGTATATCCTACAGCATTACCGCTTGCAACTCCATTTAAGTAAGCTTGTACATTTGTACCGTTCCAAGTAATAACTAGATTATGCCAAGTATTTGTTGTGAGAGTAGTAGTTATATTAGTACTGTTCGGCTCTCCAAATAATTTTAGTATTTGACTTCCTGAAGAAGCAGTTTGATCTAAGTGAACTCCAAAACCTTCGCTAAGATCCCTACTTATTATTCTGTTTTGATTACCCTGCCCCGAGGCTCCTACAGTGCTTTGAAACCAGAAACTAACAGTAAACGCACTATTTTCGTCTTCCCAAGCATTTGCTTCTGCTGCAGTCATTAATCTAATTCCATTAGTATAGGTTGAAGTAAAACTGCCATCAAAACCAGGAAAAAGATTTGTACTACTGAAAGTAACTGTACCATTTGTTACCGCAGTAGCTGTACTACTGTCTATATCGTCGGATATGCCAGTGGTGGCATTATCCAGCCGGAATCTATGTACTAATCCAGAAGTCGGGTAGTTTGCTACTGTAGTGGCGCTACTTCCACCATCTACTAAGTAAACTTTTGCGTCTCTTAAAATATTATACTTAGCCATAATTCTCCGGATAATAAAAAGGGGCCCGAAAAAGGCCCCTTCTCAACTTTTTCTATTTCCATATTATAGTCCAAGAGACCATAAATGTCAAGAAATATTTTTACGAACCTACATACTTAATTGCTAGTTCATCAGTTCCTTCAATGGTACTTGGCAGTGCGTGGAAGCTAGTTTCAAGAGAAATAACATCTTCAATGCTGTGCGTAGGTACTTCTAAGTGACAGTCTGCCATCGCCAATTGAATGCGTGGAGCACTACTACCGCCTACTTTAAATGTTAGATCAAAGTTGTTGGTAATAGTATCACTATCTTCAATGATTCTTTCAAATAGATCAGCGCTTGAATCAGTTTCTGCATTTAAGTAGCAAGTAAAGCTACCACTTACAGAACGAGTACCTGTTACGTGACCAATGGGTTGGTTTACTACACCAAGAGTTTCTGGAGTAAGGAAAGTAATATTATTAGAAATAGTAACACTTCCGCCTGTTAAAACTAAGTCATAGGTTTCAACATCTGTACCGCCATCGGCACTTTCGCCCGAAGCCAATAGATGGTCATCTGCAGTAGTCATTGTCAAAGAAGTAAGTCTATTACGAATAAAGTTAGTTGTTGAAGAAACACCTTCGTAAATAGTTGCAGTTGGTGCACTATCTTCTGTAATAATTTTACCAAAACCTGACCAGTTAATAGTTGCAATACCATCAATATCAAAATCAAGAGATGCTTCATTTACAACACATCCTGCAATCTTGTAAGTTGTTTTGGTACCAGAACCAGCACCGCCCATTACAAAGAAAATATCGGCTGTGCCTAGAGTAGTTTTGTTTGAGTTTGCAAATGAAATGTCTAGAGCAGAATTAGTGTCTGCAGTATGGTCTAACCCTGTAAAAGAGTTCGAAGCGTAGGTTGCATCACCCACCATCATAGCCCAAAGAACTTCTTCTACTGCGTGATGTTTAGTCGCACTATCCGCAGCACCGTCGCCTGACCCTGCCGATATGAAAGGACGAGCATAAGTAGAGAAACTCCACTCTGCAGGCGCATAAGAATCGTTAAACATTCTGCGTCCACGACGGCTGTTACCAGACGTATCAGACATTTCATTCAGAGTAATCTCTGAAGTGTTTGTTGCTTGTGAGAAAGAGAATCCATCTAGTACCGGTATTTCCCAAATCGCAGATCCGATTTTGACAAATACCTTGGTATCTCTACTAAAATATAATGTATCAGCCATAGTTATCTCCTATGTATCTTGAAAAGACAAGGACGTGAACTTTTGTTCGTGCCTGTATTTTCTAGTAATGAACCTCTATTTGCATTTCTCCTACGCCTAGAGGTTCAAGTACACCTTCATCAGTATCTATACTGACAATTGTGATTTGGTGCGTTGTCTGTGTATTACCTTGTCTATCAGTATACGACAAACGCGAATTATTTTCTAATACCGTTTCTACGTCTTCCATTAGCTCATCAAGAGCAAGTACAGAATCATCTGCGTTTACGTAGCAACGAAGCGTTATTGTTAAAAAACGGTCTTTATACCCGCCGCCCTGGTATTCTCGGGTTTCAGATCCAGCATTTAAATGTATTGCTGGAAAATCTTCTACTTCATCCCAAAACTTGAGTCGAGGAGATACGTTGTCAAATACATTGGTAAGGAATGCTCCTGTACCATTTATTCCTTTGAGTTTAGTAACAAGGGCATTAATAATTCCTAAACGCCTTGTGGTATACTCTCTTGACATTAAACTCTCCTCGTGTAAAATCTACCGATTGCAAACTGCGCCGCTATCTCTCGTATAGACTTATCAATTAATATTCTAGGATCTCTTTCGGGAGTAGCCCTTGGATTTCCGCTTCCCACCTCAAAGATATCGTAAGGGTTTCTCTTGTAGGTATATCCAATACTTGGAAAGCCTTGAGGTGTTCTTTGTATTTCTGTTACTTTTACACTATCAGCAAAAGTTCCTGTTCTGTTTACTAGTGCTGGCTCTTGCATATTCCTTCTTACAGTTTCTGGAACTCTTTGGTTCAGTATTCCTAGTAGTTGTAAAGGCTCAAAACCTGTTGCAGTTTTTTGAAGTCTTGCGCCCCTAATTTTCTTTTTACGGAGTTTAGGCTTTACTGCTCCTCCCTTTTTCACTTTAGGGCCTACTTCTAATTTTGCACTGCTTTTCGTTTTTCCTAGCTTTTTCTTTGCTGTGTCTGAAGTAACTTTTACGCCTTTTATTTTTTTAAAAGGCTCTACTATACTTTTTACAACTTTTTGTTTTTTAACGTCGGCTATGCTGGCACTTCCCTTTAGCTCTAGTAGTTCGTCTTTCTTCAATCTCTCGATTGCTTTTGTAAGAGCAGTCTGCAATTCTTTCTTTAGTTTTTGCTCTGATGCCGATTGTGCTACGTTAAGTATCTGGCTTCCTAAAAATACTTTTATTTCACCAGTTTTTGCATTCTTTTTAATTTCTAATTTTGTCTTTAAACCCAACTTTTTTAAATCTGCCTCTAGGTCATCATACTGATCTTTTGTATAGTGAGCCATTAGGTTGTTGTGTATAGTATCCGCCAAAAAAGCTCGCACGTTACTAGAGTTTTTAAAGTGTTCTAAGTTAAAAACTTGTCCCGCTCTTTTCAAATCAACCTTACCCTCTTTATTCGATGTACTAGGTCTACTTATCGGTTGATTGATTATTTCCAAAAAGTTTTCATAAAAGTTTTGTAGAGGTTCGCTATACTGCTTTTGTGCCAAACCAAAGTTATCTTTATTTTGAGCAGTTCCTTCTGGAGTCATAATTATAACTTTTATAACATTACCAGATCTACTACCTCGTATAAACTTTACAGTATCGCCTTTTTTATTTACTATACTTTTGAAGTTTTGTCTTATCTCAGTCATCAAATTGTCAAGTGCACTATTGTATTGTCTACTTACTTCTTTCAACAAAGCATTTCCATTTCCAGAAACGTTACTTGCTGCCTCTAGTGCAACTCTTATAGTTCTGTCAATTTTACTTCTGCTTATTGTTATAGTATGAGTAAGTTTATTTGCCGTCTGAGTACGGTACGCCTCAGTAGCATCCTTTCTTGATAAGTCTTCATTTAAACTCTCTAGAAATGCTACTAGTGTTTCTTTACTCATTAGTAGTTCTTATACAAATCCAGAACTCGTTTTATATGGTCTGGAAAGCCTACATTGTCTCGCTGACTCGTACTAGCCTGATTATTTAGACTTGCGCCTGCGATAGTTTGACGTTGTTTTCTTTCGTCTTTCAAATAGTAAGTAATTAAATCCATTACTGCAAGTTCAAGATCTTGCGGAAGACTGCTGTAACCTGCTGTATAAACGACTTTTACTGAACCTTTGCCAGACTTAAACTGCTTTTCATTTCCTCCGCTATCTACACGAAAAATAGTATCAGTTACAGAATCTGCATAATAATCTGTATTATTTGTTAAGTTAGTGTAGGTGTCTGTAGGCTTTTCTCTTTCAGACACAGAATTAATTGCTATGAGAGGAGTCTCTGTAAGTTGTACAAAATGCTCTCCATAGTCTATATTAAATATTTCTGTTTTTGCAGAACTAACAAAGTCTACAAAAGTATTATTACAATAAGTTTTTACTAATTGACTTACAGATTCACATAATGCGGCAATTCTAGTATCTTGGTTGGTACTAGTAATTCCCGTCATTGTTTTATAAATTGAAGTACTAATTAAATTTGCCATATTCTATAAGTCCATTAGTAAAAACTTGGGGGAGGCGAACCTCCCCGAAGTTTAAAAGTATTACTACTATTATGCTGCGTCGTAGATGACTTGTACAGAAGGATAGTTTGAAGCGTATCCACCAACCAATTCTTGGAAACCAAGAGACTGGCTAGCAACAAGATCAGTACGCTGATTAACAACTGAGTAGTCAGTTTCAATCGAAACGCCTTTCAAGCGTGGGATAACGTAGTTACGAGTGTTAACGATTTGGAAAACAGTCTTGTTATCAGCACGAGTGAATAGATCAGTAACAATTACTGGCATGCCGTAGATAGAACCTACAACACCATTTACTTTAGTAGACAGATCGCCTACTTGACTCACGTCAGCAAAAGCAGTATCTTGCATTAGCTCGTAGTAAGTTGAAGTACCAACGATAACCGCTAGATCGCTAGGGTTAACACCGTATTTACCCATTTGGGTACGACCTTTAGTTACTTCAAGAGCAGTAAGAATTTCGCCTGCTGTGTTGTGAGAGAAGTCAGTTACCGCAAGACCGCCAAGTGCTGATACGTCTTGAGCTAGTGGAGTACCACCTTGCTCTGTACCATTTGAACCGGCAAGACCTGAGATAGCAGGTGAAGAGTTACCAAACAGACACATTTTATCTTTAGCACGTGCGTGAGCGCGAGCCATAGCACTTTGAATCATAGGCAATACAGCAACAACAGTTTGCTCGTCTGTATCGTTAGTGATGTTAGTACCAGAGATCAAACGGTGAGCTTTAAGTACAACTTGACCAATGTTGAAAGCATTACCAGTTGCAGCAGTACCGTTAGTGTTATCTTCCAAGAAACCAGCATCATCAGCTGCACCTGCACTTGAGAAGTGAGCAGCTTCAGAGTCTGGATTTACTGGCAATACAGTAGCACCAGAGCTTACTGCGATTTCGCGGAAAAGACCAGCAACTTGCTGCTCTTGAAGTACTTCTTGTTCAAAAGCATTGCTAACAGAGATATCTAAAGAAACACTTGGAGTGATCGCAGTGATATCCATAGATGCTTTTTCAAGTACGCTCTTAGCGAAGTCAGTGTCCATACCTTTACGAGTAATTTTACCCAGGATATGAGCAGAAAGAAGTTGCTTATCAATTTCGCCTTGAGTAAGAGTACCACGACCAGTAAAGTCGCGCTTGCTGTTACGCATAGCTTCTAGTTCAGCACCTTTTTCTTCAAGGTCTTTTTGATATTTAGCAACGATAGCAGCGTGATCAGCATCTTTAGCTTCAAACTCTTTTTGCATATCGGCTTCTAGTTTTTCAACACCAGTCTTAACACCGGTTTCGATGCTTGACTTGATTGATTTGGCTTCTAAAGCTTTAGCTTCAGCAGCTTCTACCTCTGCTTGAGCAGCGGCTTTTTCTTCGGCTTGTTTCATTGCGATTTTAGCAGCAGTTTCATCAGCTACTTTCTTAGCAAATGCTTCCAAGTCGATTTCCGGAGTTTTAGTTTCTTCGGACATTTTTGTCTCCTTTATAGTGGATTTCTCCACTTGCTTAGGTGCGTCACTAACCACTTTTGATTCCTTTGAATCATCTTTGGTCAGAGACTGACCCGTTAGATCGACACGATTGGTGAAAGTTTTCTTGAATTCATTGTACTCTTCTTCCGAGTCAAATGATTTCGCGAGCGAAAAAGTAGCTGCTTGATTGCAAGGTACCGAAACAACCGATACTTCAAACAACTCAGCATCCTTAATCATTAATCCGTCAGTTTCTTTGATGTAATCAGCATCCTTGACTTTGAAACCAACGGAAAAGGCTCCAAGGACACCGTCTTTAACTAGTTCACAGACCGCTGCAGGCGCAGATTTACTAATCTTTGCTTCAAGCTCTAGCCCATTCTCTGTTACTTTTACTCCTGTAGCACGACCAATAGGTTTATCATAGTCGTGATTGAATAAAATTACAGGATTATTGTGAAAATTATCCAAACCACCCTTTGTCCAGGCTTCGGCTGCAATTACATCCCCTGCTCGGTCAGAATGATTAGTACTCGCCATACCTCGAATCATTACGCTGCCATCTTCATTTGCATGAGACTTAAACGTTGAGGCCATATGTAGTATCTTATTCATAAGTTTTCTCTGTAGTACTTGCCCTGAGTGCTTCCAAAGGGTCTTTTTCTTCAGGCTCTACCTCAACCTTCGGTTGAGCTAGTTCCCAATATTCTGGGTGGTTTTCTTTTATATATTTAAGAACAATAGGCCATCCTCCTACTTTCTTCTGTACTAGCACTGCGGAATAAGGTTTGTTTCCATCTCTTTTAAAGTGCTCGTGACTTTTTGGCAATCCGTGCTCTGCAAAATACTGTGCCAAAACACCTACCATTCTTCTGTTATACATCTTCCTCTTCCTGTGGCGGACGTCCGCCTTCATCTGGGTTTGCTGCTGAACCTGCAATATTTGCAGGAACTCGTATATCTTCAGCCTCTTCTCTAGCATCATATCCTAGTGCTTCACGAGCTTCGTTAGGGCTAATAATTCCGCCATTTACTAAGGCAGAGTAGTATGCTGCACTGTCTCGTAGTTCTGGTTGTAGTGCTGGAACATTTGTTACATCCTCTACAATCTCAAAACCAAAAAATCTAGAAAATGCTGAATTTAGTTTTGCTATAATTGGTAGCACAGTTTCCAAATAGTAGAGTCTCATATTTGGACGAATATTTGCATTGTTACCTGAGTCTAAAAGAATTGGAGGTACTCCAATTGCTTTTAGTATAATTTTTTCATTATCAGCGATAGAGGACTGAAAGTCTAAGTCCTTAAAGTTTACATTTGAAATTTTATCTAACTCAATACCACCATCTAGTATTAAAGGTCTACGACCTCCTGTATCTGGTCTGTATCGAGTTTGCCAAGATACCATCATACGCTCTTTAATTTTATCTGAAAGAGTGTTTGGTGATTTAAGTACTAAACCTGGTACTGCTCCATTTTTAAAAAAGTTATCTTGAAACTCTCTCATTCTAGTAATGAGCTGCATAGTTCTAACTGCAGGCTTAAGTCTAGAAACTCCTCGATACACATCATAAAAAGAATTATCTTTGATATGTATAATTTCTTCTGGAGAGTAGTCTATCTCATTATAAGTATATTTTTCAATATAAGTTTTCTTATCGCCATGAATTACTACTTTATCTGCAGGAAGATGGTACAGGTGCGCACCATCATAGTATACAAATACATTCCCATCAAGTAAAAAATCAGTAATAAGATTACGTCTAAAAGTATTTATATCTTGGAATAAGTTTGGCTCTTTTGTAAGCAGAGTCTCTACCTTCACTCTTCTAATTCCCTTTACAATTCCAGGAACAGTAAAAGGTTTAACAGTAGTATTTACACCTGCTGTATCATCTACAACAAGGTTTACAGCTCTATTTACAATTTCTAAATTTTCATAGTAGTGCTGATAGTTTGCGGTATACTCTCTTGAAGATTCAATTTGGCTGCCGATATACTGCTGCCCAGGGTTTAGTTTTTCCTCCTCAGCGTCTACAGGTTTTGTACCAAATAAATTATTATACCAAGCCATGTTTTTCTCTTTGAATCTCTACCCAGCGCATTTGCTTTTTTGCTGTTGTCAGCGCAGGATCTTTACCGTAAATTGAGTGAAGTTTTAAGTGATGCTTGTGACACAAAGTAACTGTGTGGTCGTATAGCTCAGCATGATGTTCTTCTATAAAATCTTCCCGAAGTGCTTGTATATACTCAGGATTGTGATTGTTATCTTTTAACCATTTGTTCAACAAAGGAGTCAGACTGTAAAAATGGTGAAAGTCTAACTGCTCTGTTGCTCCACAAATTCTGCAAGAGGAACCCTTCTTATACTTAGATTTTGCCTTATCTCGTACATACTTTACATAATCACGTTTTAACTTAGGCATTTTCCTTTGGTTCCTTATTTTTTATCTAAAGAATTATATCGACTTTAAGCTAACTTGTCAAACATTATTTTTGAGTTGGTATCGCTAGAAGGATATATTTGAGGTTTGGAATGAGTATAGTGCGTAGCGCAACGCATCTGCCATGTGAGATGCCATGTTGTGCTTCGGTTTTTCCTTCATAAGATTTGGGTTAGGATCCCACTGATACGCATCTAAACAACTCATGGATTCTTTGGCTTCTTGATCAACAAAGAGGATGTCATTATCGACAATCCCTGACACATGTCCAATTCCGTCAAGTACGGACTTCTTAGCGTTGATGGTGGAAATGTCGTAGTTCTGCGCGAAATCATACCTTGTTTGTTGAGCTGCGCTGTCAATATAAATGTAATCAATATCCCAGCGATCAATGAGCTTCTGTATCTCGGCAGCATGCTGTTCAGTAGTTCTTTCAGCATTGAAGTATTCGTCCACCAAATGGTATTGTTCTTTATCCCAATCGTACGCAATAACACACATTGCTGTGGGGTCTTTGTAGCCGACATCCAACCCCGCGAAGACATCCATCTTGCTAGTATCGAGTTGTGAGAAATCTTTGACTTGTGTTTCAAAGTTGAACTTCCAGATTTGTCCTTCGTAGGTATTGAAGTCTGCTTCATATTCTTGTCTAAACTCTGCCTCTGACATCGACTTACGTGCTTCTGCGATATCTGTTTCACTCATTCGTGGGTTATCTTTGTAAGTTGCACGTATACTACACCATTCGGGGAACTCATCTGAGAATCCTCTATAGAAAAACTCAGAAAACCAGTTATTACGGCCACGGGGAGTAGATATAAAAATGGCTTTAGAGTTATCTTTATCAAGTGTAGGGCGCAGTGCAACATTGAAGGCATCCTTTCCGTCGGCTAGTGCCGCTTCGTCAAATATAATTAAATCATAAGATCGACCGACACAAGAGTCTACCTGATTGATAGAACCCATTCTTACTGTAGAGCCGTTAGATATTTCAATAACTTTGTCTTTTGCGTTATCTTTTGTAACTTCCAAATCAAAGTGTTTAATCAAGTTCCTTTGTAAATCAAAAGAGATCTGAGACAAGGAGTAGTTGGGAGACATGATTAAAATATTGGAGCCGGGTACCAAAGACACGAGCTGTCCAATGATATTGGCGATGTACGTCTTGCCTTGTCGTCGAGAAACGGCTGCTGAGACAAAACGATATTTAGGGTTGTTAATCGCATTGATAATTGCTATCTGCGAAGGCAACGGTGTGATATTCAGTAAATCCAAGTATGGATCAACTGGTAATTTTAGAAACCTTGTCTCAGATCTGTATTCTGCTAGTTCATCGGAGGGTATGTCCCTCCGACTTATTTCAACTGCCATATTATTCGTCTTTTAGTAGTGTCCAAATTCCGTAACCAAGACCAACCCATGCTAGTAGTTTTGCTAAACCACCTAATAATATGACTGATCCACATATTCCAATAAGTACCATCCCATCCCAGGAAGTACGTTGCTTTAGTAATTTACTTAGATACGACATGAGTACCTCTCTTTTTATGTCCGTTCCATGCTACAAAACCTGCTAGGCGTAGTGCCCAATATGCTAAGTAGTTAAGTGCATAAAAGCCGTTCACTTCGATACAGATGTCTCGGAAAAGACCATCCATGTATTTTTGGTCACGAGGACCAATGTTGCTGCCGTCTTTCTTCATAAGTGTAGCATACTTATAACCATAGTCATGTACTAAGCCACCCATCAACAGAACTCCCACAGGCGACAGGAAGGTCGCAAGAAACTTGGGAACTGATGCGCCATCAAACTGAAAGCCTGCAGGAATTTTATACGCTTGGTTGTCGATCCAGTAATGGAAATCTTCTGTGATTACCCACTGACGTGTGCCAGTAATCCACATTAATATTGCGCCCCAGAAACCTTTACTTGCTGTCTTGATTGGTAGCGGTTGCATTTTTGGCATAGTAGTATATTCAAAATTAATACGCTTTAGATCTGGTTTATCTAGTTTATTAATTAAGTAACTAACTGCAATTACTGCAATTACTACTGTCCATTGCCAAAATTTTAAAGCTAATCCTAAGATTAATTCCATTACTTTTTACCCCCTACTGCTTCTTTAGCATAAAATGCTGCTACAATGGCTGCTACAGATACAAAATAAGTAGGTGCCATATCTCCAAGTGTTTTTGAAGCATTGCTAAGCCCTAGTAGTTCTGCAGTTACTACTGCAAAAGGATAAAGTAACATACCACCAAGAGAAAACCATGCCATATTACGTTGTGCATCACGCATAGCATCAGCATCTTCTAACTCTTTTCTTTTTGCTTCTAAGTACATTGCTTCTTCTGCTGCACTTACCTTTCCATCTCCATTAGTATCTGCTGGATGATATTTAGTTTCTTCTACCATTTTACTTTATCCGCCCAATATGCTGCTGACATCTTGCCTTTAGCTATATTCTTTGCGTGTCTTGCTTTGAAGGACGCACGTTTCTTTTTCATTCTTTCCGACTCTCCGGCCTTCGGCTTCCCTGCCGTTTTAGCTCCCTGCTGACCGAAACGAATTGTTTTAACTTTGTTACCAACTTTAGCCACAACTATGTGTGACTTTTTCGGGTGTCCAGGAGTGCGGCGAGGTTTGTTATAGCCTTTTACTCTTGCTCTTGCAAGACGAGAATCTTTTTTCTTACCTCTTTTTCTTTTTGCTGCCACTTTTGCCTAACCTCATTCTCTCTGCAAGCAGAGACTTAGGGACTGTTTTCCCTTCTCTATACAACTTGGCTATACGTTTAATAACAGATGCAAGACGGGTTCGTTTAGTTCCCTTAGTGCGTCCTAAGTATTTCTTTGGTACTCCAGACTTTTTGTCTTTTGGTACTTTACGTTTACTTTTTCTTCGCACGACGAGCTCTCTTAATATCATTGTCTTGAGAGTGTCCACCACGAATAAAAGAATTTACCCGGCCAAACGCCCACTGAGACATTGATACTCCTGGACGAGAACCAGACGATAAATATGCGCCTTGTCCGCGACGATATACTTTTGCAAGCTGACCGTAAGTAAAACGTTTAGTTCTTTTTGCCTTTGCTCGCAGTGTCTTTTTTACCGACTCCGATAGTGGTTTTGCTGTGCGGCGCTTGGAAGTAGTCTTTCGCTTTGCTGTCTTTCTTTTCGTCGTTGTCTTTCTCTTTCTGACTGCCATTATCTAAGGTCTCTAGCCCTAATGAGCTCTTCGCCGCTTTTTCAGTGTCGAACTTAAAGAGTTTGCCATTAGCATCTCTGTAACACCATTTGCCACGCTTTTCAAAAATCTCAATCATTTTTTTCTCCTACGCTTCTTCATGGCATTTTCATAGGCTTTATGCGTACTCCCTGCCATGTAGGTTTTATTTTTTCCACGTCCGTGGGAATGAATACCTCGAAGTCCTAATCGTTTGGCTGCTTTCTTTGCCGCCATTTTAGATTTATACTTCATTAGTAGCCTCTACGTTTTTTGCCTTTCTTGGGCTTTTTCTTTTTTGGTTTGCTATGATATGGCATAATTTTATCCTATCTGGGTGAGTAGTGTTACTATCACACCTGCCAGGAACATGATTACTGTTCCGCCTATACGAACCATACGAGTCTCTATTCTATTTAGAGAAGTTTCGACATCTTCTAAACGCTGAAAACAAGTCTTCCAACGTTCTTCACACATTACTTCATGAGCAAAGAGACCCTTTTCAAGATCATTGATTTTTTCATTCTGTTCCATCTTTGAGAAGTTTCTCCATCAGCTTACCATAATTTCCCTGACCAAATGGGACAGCTTCATTAATCTGCACATTTGTTTGGTTCTTTATGTTACTGCTTTCGGCTTTTGCTAAGTCTGCTTGGGCTTTGATTTCATCCATCCGCATCTTATGAGCCATTTGTAATAAGTCTGCCAAATCTTTACTAGAGTACATTCCAGATTCCTGGGCTTCGTCTAGTTTTGACGCAATCATTTCATCTAGTACAGTTGCAATGTTATTTTTATTGCGGTAGCCCATATCCAGATAAACAGTATCGATATACTTTTTTACTTCGCGCTTGTTAAGGACTTCAACTACTTGTTGTTCGGGTACCTGGAGGTAGTCGCATACACCGCGAATATTGCCGAACTGTAAATAACTATTTGCTATCTCCAGCCCCTCTGGGGAGATTGTAGTGAGTTCTTTTGCCATGTCTCGTATTATACTAACTTAGGGTTATATTGTCAAGAGATATTTTTCTCAGGTCTAGTCTGCAAGTGGATTATCAAGTGCTTTTTGGATTTTATCGTTTAGTCGTTTTTCTAGATCCTTTAGCTCTCTATTATTGTCAGATATTAAAGAATCTCGTCTTGTTTCAAATCGCTCACTTGCTTTGTCAATCATGTCTCGTACTCTTTCTTCCATAGTACGGGCTTTGTCTTCAACACGATCTGTTTGTTTTTCGATACTCAGAATATCATCTCGTAGTCCAGACTTAATGTCTCGTGTGTATTCAATCGCATCATCTAGTTTTTGTACTATCTGAGTATTTCTTGCTTCGATAGCGTCTACATCAATATTTTGGACAATTTCTTTCATATCCATGTAATCTTTGTAAAACTCGAAGCCAGCCCAGCTAGCTCCACCGAGCGTAGAGAGGGCTGTCAATATTATCGCCATCTTTCCGCCTTTGAATGTCATCCCTGCAATTTCTACTTCTGCCATTTTTTAATTTTCCTCAACATCGTCTGTGAATTGAAGTTTACGTAATTGCATAACCTCACGTTGTAGCTTCTCTACTTCTAGACGTTTCTTCGTTAGCTCCAACTGATACAGAGTGTTACAGTTGATGCGTTCTCTTGGGCCACCGATAGGAATATTTATGCGAGCGTATACTCCTACGTCTCGATATTCGGGATCTTCTGCCATCTGAATTTGAGTACTATATGGTTGATCACCTTGTTCAATAATACCAACTACTCCAAACTCTAAATTCGTAGAAGAACCTATCGCGTTCTGACAATCAACGTTACCTGCTCTAATTTTATCTTGAGCATGAGTCTGAGACGATTGAGGAATATTCAGATTCAGTGATCCTTGTCCCCACGCCATATGACTCAATGCGAGTGCCAATAAAACTAGTTTTTTCACGGTTGCCTCTTATTTAATTTTAGAACAAATCCTTGATGCTAATAGTGTAGGTACATTCTGACCTTTAAGGATTTTTGATTTGGTGCAAATATACTGTGCTTTTTCTTTATCTTTTTCTCGAACATAGACCTCTATATCTTTATGATCTAGATAATCCATTTGAATAATTTTGCTTTCCGTAGCGAATTTGACAGGCTTCCAGTTTTCATCATAAACTGATACTTGATAATAGTTAATGTCCTTTCGACTATTGAAGAGATGCATTTCTGCTTTTAGAACTCCTGAAAGATAAGATGTTTTTAGTTCAGGATAAGTGGGTGTAAACTCATGACCCCAAACGAGGCCATGAGTCAACACACCAAGTAATACAACCCAGAATCGCATTACAGTGCAATACACTCCGCAGTTACGGTTGCTTGATACTGTCCACCAGGGAAAGATTTATCATAACCATAGTCTGCTGTTGAAGTGACTTCAAACCAAACGCTGCCTTGTACATCTAAATCATACTCAGTAGTATTATTATACTCTACTTTGTCGGTTTCAAAAGATGCCATAGCTTCATCAGAGGTTTGACTCACAGTTACACTGCCCGTCCAATTTACAACGTCATTCAAAGAAGGACTGCTTGTAAAATCTTCAGGATAACTGATTTTGGCTTTGTAAAGCTCTGCGCTGATAATATCGTAGCGAACTACAGGTACAACACCACCGTCTGAAGGATCAGTGCTTAGTAAATTCGCAGAGGGGTTACCATAAACGCCTGGAGTATCTACATTAATCACACACTTTGATGCTACAGAACCCGTAATGGGTACATTAGCAAACAATGCGCCTGAAAATAGAAGTCCAGTTGCTAACAAAAGTTTCTTCATAGTATTTCTCTTAAGTGCCGAAGCACCCTTGATAATCAATTATCATATTGTGATTGTATCATTTCTTCATGCAGTTTTTGTTGAGTGTAGTTCACTCGTCTTCCCTCTTTGTTGTCTGGCAACTCTGCATCTATCAGTTGCAAGGCATCTTCATATGTTCCACCCTCTAAAGGATTGTAGTATGAAGTTGGAAACAGGTTTACACTAAAATATGCTGCCTCTGTAGCTAGTGCTAAGTCTGACATAAGTTGTGTATTTATTCCTCCGAGAAGTTTTTCCATGTCACGCTTGTTTTTCTTCAAACGCTCCTTTCTTTCAAACTCCTCTTCTTCTTCAAGCTCTGCTTGTCTTTGTAACTGTTCTTGCACATACTGCTCTTCAAGAGGGTCTTCAGGTTGTGCTAGTATCTCTTCCAGGTCATAAGGTATTCTATAGCCGGGACATTCTGGATCGGACTGAGGATCGAAGCAAGGTACGTATCTCCAGTTGTATTTCACAGAGGGGTCTACAACTGTTCCTTTGCCCTCAACTTCGATTGAGCCCGGTCCCCAGTATTCTATAGGAAGTTGCGATGCTGGCTTTATCTTTTTTACAACATTGGAAGGTTGGCCTGTCCAATCATCTGTTGATCGAAAGATGTATCCTCCGTTGATTGCATCTTCGTTTTGAACATGCACCAACATCGCATCTTGTGTTTCTTTTATCACACCATATTCATAGACAATGTGTGATATTGTAAGTCCTGCTTGTTGTGGCAGTACGTTTTGCATTACCCAGTTTCGGGCATTTACATTTGATTGTCCATAGACTGTTTCGTTAGAGTAGGAGTGCGAGCAGAGCAAGTATGCTGCCAACGCCCATGAGAGTTTGTTTCTGTTTCTCATCCATCTCCTCCTCAATTAGTATCTCTTCTGGAGTATCCTGTGAATTTGATAACCATGCTGCTTTTGCGTCATCCCCAATAAGTCCTTGATAAGGGCAAGGAGTTCCTGCATTCATCATTGCATCGAATACACGCTCGTCTTGACACATGATGGACACAGCAGCGACTTTCATACCCATATCGTATAAAGTCTTCGCATTCTTTAATTTTTCACAATTCATGTCTCGTACAGTTGTACCCATGCTAATACCGAGTATCTGGGTTTGTACTGCACCCGCAACTCCGACAGTACATAAGTCAGAGTTGGATATATTCATAGTCGGCGTAATCGCTGACGGGGGTGGGGACTTTAACTTAGTCGTAGTAGTTACATCACTAGTAGAAGTCGATTCTGTAATTATTGTATCCTCTGCTGCCGATACTGCTAAAGGTAAGCAGAGAAGTAGTAAATACCTTAATTTCATGTGTAGCCTATAAGTTGTGGTTAGTTTTAATATGCTCACTATACCATAGTTTACGAAGGTTGTCAAGAACTATTTTTGCATGCTATAGTAGTATGACCTTCTGTAATGGATGTTAGCGTCTTTTTGCTTGCATTTGCAGGAGCTTTTATAGTTTGACCGTTAGATACCTCGAACTCTACTAGCCCTAACATTCCTAAATCGTCTAGTTCACAACTGTCGTATGGTATTTTTAGTTTTGGTAATTCTTTTGCGTGTAAAATACCGCGATTTTCGTATTCTGCTACTTTATCATTAAAGTCTTTCATCCACTGCCAGTTTTTATTAAAGTAAATTTCACTAAAAACAATATTATTTCCGTCAGTTTGATCATACACGTACGTAGTAGGCCTTTCATCGTTAGAAACCATTTTCAATCTACCACAGAAGTGCTCGTTTTTTAATAAATAGTAGTGAAGAGTGTCTTCGCCTATAAGAAACTCTTCTGGGAATCGAAAAGCTGCTGCTTTTTTAGATAGAAACACTACTCTGCAGTGAGCCTCTTCGGGGTCAGTATATTTATATCCCTGTGAGTAGTAGATTTTATGATACTCTATAATTGTTTTTGCTTCTTCTGCTGTGTGTTCTGAGAACTCTTGAAGTGAGTTGTACATTTCATCATAGTCTATATTCTTTCTTTTAAAGAACATATCAGTAAAAGTTACGTGTTTTTTCTGTTCAAAACTTTCTTTAGAATCCAAAACTTTTGCTGCTTGATTTCGAAGACATATCACATCCGGAGCATTTTTACTCGCAGCAACTCGTTTATATAAGTCTATACCATGAGGTGTTAGATAGTCGTCTCCATCTATCTGTACGCAGTAGTCGTTATCCGAGTTTTGAAAAATTTCTAAAAGTGAGTTTTTACCCTTTGCAGGTGTACCGTTCGATTCTGTGATAAAATATTTTATACGCTTGAGGTGTAAAAGTTGCGAGCACTCTTTCTCAAACTCCTTGTCTAGGGTATTAATGACAAAAACTACTTCGCTTTTATCAAGGTACTTTAAGTGCCTTAGTACTTTTTCAAGATTGCGGGATACAAGTATATAAAATTTTAACATAGTTGGCCTTTAAGGGTTTTGGTTGCGTATATTATAACGCAGTTGTCAAAAATTGTCAAGAAATTTTTTTAAATTGTCCGTAATTTTCAATTAGCACCTTTAGTCTTTCTCAAATTACCTCAAGTTGTACGTGCGGATGGCTGCCCGCGATGCGAATGATAATCAGTCTCATTACCGCCCCCATCGAGCGCGCCCCAAATGATAATGATTATCATTTGCAATGACCAATGGTGCGCATCTGGTCGCGTTTCTAGGTGGTCTGGCGGTGGTTTTTTCGCGTATAATATAGGCTTAATAACTCAGAGGCTACGCCATGACTACAATTATTTATCTATATTTATTCGCTTTCTTTTTTCTGGTTGCATTCGGTGCGCTCGCTGTTGCATTCGCTAACTACATGACGCGCAAAATACCAAGCGCACCGCGTGACCAAAAAGACGGATCGGGTCGCGCTTAGGTGTTGACAAATTCGCTTTTATCAATTATAATACCCTGGTATTAAACAATTAACTAACTAACTTTTTAGGACTTTTTTATGACTAATATTAACTATACAGAGGCAATGGTTGCGACTCTTAAAACAAATGCACCAATCGACTTTGACAAGGCGCAAGCCTTAGGCAAAGAAATGAACCGCTCGGTTAAATCTGTTATTGCAAAATGCAAGCGAGAGGGCATAGAATACATAAGCAAGCCCGCTCCCGCTCGCAAAAAATCGGCTCCGACTAAAGCCGACCTTGTAAGCGCAATTTGCAAAGGCTTAGATCTTGACGATTGTCAAGGCTTAGAAAAAGCTACAGGTTTGGCACTTTCAAAACTACTTAGCGCGATTGACTAGATCGCGCTTGACTCTAACAAAAAAGCCCTGTATAATCAGGGCTTAATCAACGAAAAAAGGTTTTTATTATGGTAAATTTATTCGGTTGGATCGGCTCGGTTGCAATGGTTGCTTTTAGCTTTTCTCTATTTGTACCGCTCGCCCTGTTCGGCTTGGCTTGCTTAACTGTTCAAGCTATCGCGACCAAAACTTACAATCTGGTCGCGCTTAATGTTATAAGCATTTGCGGTTTTGCTATTAATTTGCTATAATTAAAACTTAATTAACTAAGAGACTTTTTATTATGATTTATATTTTTGACTTAGACCATACTGTTATCGACTCAAGCCATAGGCAATTGACTCGCGCTGATGGTTCGCTTGATCTTGATCACTGGATCGAGAATTGTACCCGCGAAAAAATTTACGCTGATAAGCTGTTACCTCTGGCGCGTTTGATGCGCTCGGCTTATTCGCAAGGGCATCAGGTTATTGTCTGTACTGCTCGCGTTTTGTCGGTGCATGATCACGCTTTTTTAGCTGATCACAATCTACGCGCTCACGCTATATTGTCTCGCCCGATGGGTTGCGCTGATGCTGATGACGTTTTAAAAGAAAATCTTTTATTCGACTATTTTCAAGGCGTACCCTTAGCGCGATGGACTCGCCAAGCCTATTTTTATGATGATAATCAGGGCGTGTTAGCAATGGCGAAAAAACTTGGCATAAATGCGCGTGATGCTGTACAATTAAACTCTAAACTTCAAAAGGCTATCTAATGAATAAGCACTATTATTTGATCGTTGATACAGAAACCACCAAAAAACAAACTGTTGCTGATTTTGGCGCGGTGGTGGTCGATAGAAAAGGCGCGATTATTGAGCAATTTGGCGCAATGGTATTGGGACACTTTGGCAAATTACCGCTATTTTCTGACCCATCTGCTGACCCTGAGGCGTTTTGGTCGGAGCAATCCGCCCAGAGACGCGCAAAAAATTATGATGCAATGCTAGAAAGCGGTGAGCGTTCAATCTCAAGCCCAGCACTT
>VMHT01208031.1_pt1 | contig 33444 bp, 54 predicted proteins | sample 4693611 | NCBI WGS metagenome assembly VMHT01 (sample SAMN12280063, study PRJNA550983) | marine metagenome | isolation source: seawater sampled from same location over 5 years 0.02-0.2 micron viral filtrate | place: USA: collected off the coast of southern California halfway between the port... ...
CGTCTGGTCGACGGACTCTCTTTGCTCAAACTCTTCCCATTGAAGCGTTCTTGCTCTGATTATAGCCTCCTGCTCATTAGGTGCTTCAATAGACACATAAGCAGTCTTTTCTGTGAGGTGTACTTGTTTTACTCTAAATGTTTTCATATCATTCCTTTCGTAGGAAAAGTGGTGCTGGCGGTAGGAATCGAACCTACGACCTGATGATTACAAATCAACTGCTCTGCCAACTGAGCTACGCCAGCACAAGCACCCCAGGCAGGATTCGAACCTGCAATCTAATGATTAGAAGTCATTTGCATTATCCATTATGCTACTGAGGTACAATAAACTAATTATTCCTATGTCAAAAACTTAACCAAGAGGCTGAGAACTCCTCCAATCGAATTAGTCTTAATTCACGGAGTTCGTGCTCTGATGTTATGCCATCGTCCCATCGAACAATAGCACAGCCGTCAGCCAGAAAAGTAATCACTCTTCCGACAGCCTGCGGCTCGCACTTAACCAGCTTTACTAAATCGTTTTTCTTAATTTTCTTCATAGATACATTGTATCCCATCTTTATAAGTTTGTCAAGCATTTTTAGAAAAATATTTGAATTAAAACGACTGTCACTGCAAGTGCAAAACAAATCATCGTCTTGGTGGTAAACATAGATTCTCCGAGTAATGCATAAGTTAGGATAGGAAAAATAACTATCCCCACACTGGAACCTATGAATCTCGCTGACCACACTGAACCTGCTGCGTCTGCTGCTGTTGTCCAAGCATAATAAAAAAACATTGAACAAGGAATTCCCCAAATGAGTGCAGAGATAAAAGCCTTGCCTCTCCACCATTCCCACATATACTGTGAGTTAAGCTGGAACCATGCAAATAACTGTGCAAGCGTAAAGAGAGCTACCGCTTTTAAAACTGCTGTCATTTTTTACTCTTTTTCAATCTTCTTCTCGGCGTTGAGCCAACTGAAGATAGTATTTTAAATTACTCTTCTTCGGTCTATTTGGCAAACAAAGCGACTTTGGAAAATTCGGAGGCAAATCGTCTGGGCAATTGATTGCTGGGTATTCTTCGTCCTTGAACAGATTTTCAGAATCCTGCTTGAACCTTATTCTAGCTGACTCCATAATTTGTTGTCTACTCCACCCTCGAACCTTTTCAACCTTGTGTGTCTCAAACAAAATTATTGTCTCTGCATCGTCTGCGAAAGCAGATAGAGCCTCTAAATCCGATAATCCAGACTCTTTTGCCTCAATCAGCTTCTCGTAGAGATGGTGCCTCAACTTGTTCCACTTTCTGGAACCATTCTGAGTCCAAACTGCTTGACGTTGCCTTTTTCTATTTTTACTAGTCATTATTTCTTACCTTTCTTCAATCGTTTTCTCAAATAAGCACCGACTTCTGTATCCTCTGGTAACTCAACCTCCTCTAAACCTTCTTCTTCTTCGGGTTCAATAATATCCCATTGAACGTTCTCCATATTATCACGTCCATAAATGGATGTCAAGTGTTTTTTTAGAGTTGCCTCTGTTCTAAATGGAAAGGTAGTGGTTCTACTCTTGATACCATCTTCTTCAAGCAAATAAATCGTTACTTCCATTTTTACTCTCCGTTATTATCCAGCATCCTGGGTTTCTCCACCATTGTGGGTGGATGTTAAGTTCTAGTTTATCAGCGAGAGTTCTGACAAGTTCCTGATAATACTGGGAATGTCCTGTGATTATCGCAATAGGTAACTCGTCTATCTTCTCTAACATAAAGTCTTCTATTATGTGCTCTGCCTTCTCGTGCTTTACACCGTGTAAATCTAATGTTGGAAATTCTCCTCTCATTGTTTATAATAACACCTTATCATATCAGTCTATAAAAGTCAAGACTATTTAACTTGTTATGGTAAAAAAAATCCGTCGTAAAGTTAAAAAGATTGCAATGAAAGCATCTCTCGTCAGCATGGAACTTGAAGATCTTGCTGAAGAAAACAAAGAGCAAAAAGATAAGCTCTCCAAAGACTTCGAAGATGAGTTCGCTTTCATCGAATGGAAGCGGCAACAAGAAATGAAACAAAAGGAACAAGAAAGTCCTGAAGAGGAACCAGAAGTTCCCCCTGATATCCCCCTAGACGAAGACGGGCGTGTTGAAAGTAGTGCTCCACCTGATACTCCTGATGAATTAAAAAAACTTTATCGCTCTATCGCTCAGAAAACTCATCCTGATAAAGTACAAGACGAAGAACTAAACGAAATATTCAAACTTGCTGCCGAAGCAGTTGACGAAGAGAACTGGATGCTTCTCGTTGAACTTGCTGGCGAGTTAAGACTTGACATTGATTTCCTATCTGATGAAACTCTTGAGGCAGTCGAACAAAGCATCGAACGTAATCAAAAGCAGATATCAGGAATCAAAAACTCTTTCTCTTATATTTGGTGTAGTCAAAAAGATGACAAAGGTAGAGAAATCTTCAAAGCCCTTTTTTACAAGCAATTCAAAATAAACAAAGAAGAGTTTGCAGAGTGGCTAAAAATTAAACCTACTCTTTCTTCTCAAAAGTCATAGTTCTCAAAACTCTATTCAAGTTAGCATTCTCTTTCTCTAGCATCACTGCATAGTCAAACAATAGAGGACAACCCTTCTGGACTTCTCCTATTGCCTCCTCCAGTGCCAGCATTACGTCTGGAACAACGTATTGAGGCTTAGTCCTTGCGACGAACACTGCCGTTGCGAACCCAAGATTGAATAGCAAAGAATACAATAAAAACTTTCTCATGCCATTTCCTCCACTGCAAAGATTCTAAAACCTTTATACAAAGAATTCTTTTTAAAGTAAGCGAATGATGCTGCCTCGGCAAATGTGAAGAAATCTCCAAAAATGCTTGGGAAATTTTCTTCGCCATTCGTAAATGTAATCTTCCATCTTCTCATTAGATTCTGTCCTTATGCCCTGAAAAGATAATCTCAAAGTCATCTCTCTTTAAATGCTCCGTGATATAGTACTGCATATCTTCCATCGAATCAAACTCGAACTTATTATCTCCATGATAAAGCATAAAGCGTCGAACCTGCTCTAAGACATCAACCTTGTTGATTACAAGCGTAGTGAGTCCGTTAATGTCAACTGCCTTAGATACCGCATCTAAGTCAAACCAGTCAACCTTCCTCGGTCTTCCCGTTGTTGCTCCGTACTCTTCGCCGACATCTCGGATTGCCTTGGCAACGATTCCCTCTTCCATGCCAAAGTCTTTTGCTCCAACATAAGTTTCATAAATCTTTGCAGCACCATAAACATTGCGAACTGATTGTGCTGGAATTCCGTTCAAGACTGCTCCACCGACAGTGCAGTGAGAGGAAGTTACGTAGGGATAATCTCCCCAGTCAACGTCAAGCCCAAAACCTTGAGCACCTTCAAAAAGAATCTTTATAACAGGCTCGTTATTGTGGTGAAATTCCTGATAAACATCAATAAGGTATTCTTGCAGTTCTGGTACCTGCTCTGCCCTGACACCTTTCCTGCCGTACTTGTCACGGTAAGCGGGTCCATTGCCTCGCTTGGTAGTGCCAATTGCCTTATCCTTGTTGTCTTCTGCTAAGTGCCAGTCTGTAATGACGTGAGCGTTCTTGGCAATAGATAAAAGATTGTCTATGTCGATGCCAGCATCTCGTAACTCTTTCATCTCTGAAAGTAGTCTGTCTGGATTCACCACACACCCTGGACCGATGATGGATTCTATTCCGAAGAACACGCCGCAAGGGATTACGTGAGTTACATACTTCTTGCCCTCGTGGTAAATGGTGTGCCCTGCGTTATGCCCTCCGTTATAGCGGACGACGTGCGTATAGTCGCCTGTTTTTGCGAGGTGGTGAGTAATCTTTCCCTTGCCACAGTCGCCATGTTGGACATCGACTACTACGTCGGCAATGATGTTAGACATTTTCATGTCCTTTCCTGTTGTTTTATTTATTATAACACCCTATTTCTATCTGTTAAGCAGCAAGTGAAACTTTTTCTTCAAGTAACTGACGCATCTTGAATAGTCCCTGCTCTTTGTGCTTGCACTCCAACATAACGTCAATGTCGTGTCCGTAAGTTTCAATAGCAGTCCAGTAAGAATCAGAGTGTGCCTGTGGACGAATCTTTGAATCATTGTGCTCGACGCTTCTATCTTGCGAGTAATGAACAACTGGCTTGACACCATGCCAAGTGGACATGGCAAGTTCTAGTGCTTCTTGCTCAGTCTGTCCACCAGTACAGAACTTGTGGTGGTGATAGTCGAATACGATAGGAATATGAATAACCTTGTGAATATAGTTGTAAAGGCGACGAGTGCTCCACATAGATGCTTTGTCATCGTTCTCCACAGTCAAACGATTCTGACAGCCGACAGATAGTTTAAAGAAGTTACGACACCAGCGTTCTGCTGTGCCAGCAAAGTCACCGCCGTAGGTACCGCCAACGTGGATATTAATCTTGGCATAAGGACTTTCTTCTAAGCCCATCATATCAAAAATCTCTGAGTGAGTATTCAACTCTTTGATTGTCTTGACAACTACTGACTCTTTAGGAGAACCCAGAACATTAAACGGACCTGGGTGTGTGGTAATACGATGTCCGTTATCGTGAACAAAGTCACCTGCTTCTTGCAGCGCAAGGCAAATGTCATCGAAGTCTGGTAAGTCTGAGATGTTGTACTCCGATGCCCAGGGGAATAAGTCTGATGATAAACGGAAAAAGTGTATGCCGTTGGCGTGATTCCATTTAAGAACTGTTAGCAAGTCCTTGCAGTTCTGAAGAGCAAGTTCAGAAGCATAAGGCAAGCCTCGCTCCTTGAATGTTCGCTTTACCATTGAGCGATTAGTGGTAACTCGCCTAGACTTAGGCAGAGTGTTGAGTACGGTGTTTATACAAGCATATCCGAGGTTAGACATTTAGTCCTCCTTTGTTGTTACAAGAAGACTATATTATAATGGTGAGTGAATGTCAAGGATTAAAACCAACTTTTTTTCCAAATTGCGTTTTTTGCCTCTTCCCAGGGCTTAAAAGTTGATTTAACTTCTGTAAGAGAGTACAACTTTAATAGCTCGCCGCCGAAGGTTGATACGCCTGGGGTGAGCGCCTTTTCATACTGGAAATGCCACCACTCAGCGCCGAGGTAGCTGCCGCCCTTTTTGAACGAACGTCTAGCTGAGATGCCTTTGAAACCATGCTTCTCAGCAAGTTCAGTAAAAGAAAAGAATCTATCTTCCACAACAATCTTTGTGTTCTGATAAGTGTATGCCTCTATCTTTCTGACTGGAACATTTTCGTTTTCAGTTCTACACCAGACATTCCACTTTCTACCTTCACCTTCTTCTATGACAATCATTTCTTTTTTGGGATTGTTCATACCAGAGTCAAGTGCCATATCGAATGCCAGCCCTGTGTAATGTAGGGATTTTAGAGAACGGCTTGCCATCGGCTTACTGTCCGCTAGAGGGCGTTTTGCTCCTGCTGACGTGATTACGCCTCCGAGGGCGAGAACGTCCTCTCTGAGGCTGTTATAAGCCTCTGCTGCGTCTTTACGAAGACGAAAATAAGAATAACCGCCAGAACCTTTTACTTTGTCTGCCTCAACCTTAGTCCAAGGTAGTTTTATGAAAGTTTCATCTGGGTCTGGCTCACCGTCTATCTGAAATTTTAACTCATCAGGTAGTTGTGGATTCATAGCAGAAAGAGTTCCTGAACCTACGATGCCGTCTGGATACAAATCATTATCTTCTTGATATTTCTCAACCTGGACTCTTGTGCCCATTCCAAAAATACCATCTGCAACTCCGCAGTTGTATCCTAATTCCTTCAATGCTCTTTGAAGTTCTTTTACATCTGTTCCTCTGGAACCTTCCTTTATAACCATTTACCCCTTTCTCCTAAAATGTTTTAATTCCTTTCTATCATACACTGGCTGAAGTTCCCCTCCAATCCAATAAATATCATAAATCTCGTGTATGGAAGATGGATTCATAACCTCTGCTATGATGCCAACTTTATTTACAAGTGAAGCATTTCTTTTTAGCTTCTTCGCATAACTTGATAGCTCTACTAAATCACCCTGCCTCATTCTTCTTCCTCTTGCTCGCTAAAATCTATATCTTCTTCATATTCTGGATCTGGTTCGTCAGGGTTAACCCTGGAAAGAAGAATCAATTCATCTTCATAAAAATACTTGTCGTCCCAATAATTTCCAGCAGGTGCATTCAGCCACTTTACTTTATAGACGTAATAAGGTATGTCAAAAAAAGCATCTGGGAACCTCTTATGAACAGACATTACAATGCCTATAGTTTGCTTTGCCTGTCCATCAGCTGGATCAGCTTCTTCAGAGATAAAGATAAAAGATTTATTGTAAAACTTCCAGTAAAGAGAGTGATCCTCTGCAACTAAATCTCCTATTCGAAACGGCATTCACCTAGCCCTCCTTTAGTTTGCTCGACTCATCCCCTGGTGGGAACCCGCACAAGCCTAAAAGAGAATATATTCTCGCATCGAGAGAACTAAGAAGTGCTTTTTTCAACTCTTCATTCTGTTCTCTAAGTTTTTCAACTTCTTCTCGGAGTTGCTCCACTTCTTTGAAATCTATCTCTAAATTGGGCGTTTCTATTTTCTTACCCTCCATTCACTTATTGTAAATAGGATGGTAAAATCAGTTTTCATCGTTTTCGAATTGACTAAAGTCTAATTTTGCTCTAATCTCTTCTATAAAGTCTTCTCTGTTTTGCTCCAAAGCTTGTTGAAGGGCACTATAAAGTGCATAATTTTCTGTCAAAAGCTTTTCAACAACCTCTATGGCATAGACGAGAGGCTTTTCTTGAGACCACATCTCTTTTTGGAATTGGTTGAGTTTCTCCTGAACGGGAGTCATTCTTGGCTCGTTACAGGTTCACCAGTGCTTGCTTCGATGGCGCTGCCCAAAAGGATTGAGTGGACTTCTGGGATACCAGCAGAAATTAATCCTTTAAACCATTCATTGAATCGCTTCTCTGACCATTTCTTGAGTCCTTGTGACTCTTTAAACCAGTTTTCAAACTCCTCTGTCATCTCAACTTTAAACTCAAAGTTTCCTTCTGAATGGATAGTCTCAATGTTAAGCATCTTCAGTGCTTCTACTGACTCTTTATTATCTGACATTTTTTTCTCCTCTTTATAAAGAATTGCCCTCCGAAGAGGGCATTATATTAAATAGTTTTTGGTAACTTCTTTTTGACTACAAAAGCACAGTGTCCTTGCTGTAATAATTTTATCATTTGTCTCTCCGCTGATACTGCGGAAGGAAACACTGCTTTTAATAAAGGTTTGTCCTTGTGTAGTCCTAGTTCACCTTTAATCCATAGTTCGTAAAGCATTTACTCCTTTTCTATCTTGCGGATAATATGCTCATGGTGTGAAGCAATATCCGCTGGTGTTATGTGACGAAACTCGTTACGGTTTCGCTTGTTCTCAACTAAAATAGGCTTACTTTGCTTACGCATTATTGCGTCCTTTCTCAATTCGTTTTTGAATAACATTAATTACTACTTGCTTTTTGAACTCTGGTTCGAGTCCTGATAAGATTTCTTGAACCTTCCCTTCACTAAGGTTCATTATTTTGTTAGCCATTCTGCGAGCAGAGGCATTTGAAAAGTTAGTCATAGTTCGCTCCTCATTTATAAAAACATCAAGGGTTCCCAACTTCCCTTAATTGACTGTAGCCTACCCTGGAAATCACTTCCACGCTTACGCAGTCACGCTATCACTAGCTCTGACCTACAGTCCCCACAGGTTTGTGGCGAGGAAACCCATCACAAGAGCGTTGCTTCCCCTAGAGAGCGTCCTCTCTCAACCACATATACAAGGTACCAAATGATTACTCATTTGTCAACAACTTTTTTACATTAATGGAACAACTTGCTCGCCTGTTCGCTCGTAATAACCTCGGCAAAATTCTTCTGCAAGCTCTGGTGTGATTTTACGCTTTTCTTTCCACCAAGGGTGCCACACCTTAACACTTTGCTCTAAAATAATGCTGATGTTTATTGACGCAAAAGCGGAGAGAATTTTCTCCTGCTTCGTATAGGCATGTTTTTGAGATACTGGCAGTCCATAGAAATTTGCAATCTCCATATAAAAAGAACGGAACCAAGGGTCATTGTCGAACACCTCAGAGATTCCTTTATACGGTCCTAAGTAAAACCCCCTCTGCTGCTTCAAAATTTGTTTTAGTGTTTCTGCTTCTTCGGACATTCTTCCTCCTTGTTATGGAATAATCATAGAGGAATTAATAGGGAAAGTCAAGTCTTTTATTGATTATCTTCTGGTTCTTCAACTTGAATTAAGATGGGACGAATATATTTTTCTTTTACTTCTGTCTTAACGAACACAATTTTTCCGTTCTCGTCTCTTGCGACTGTGTAGTCTTCACCATAGAGCGAAGCAGTTGTCTTTACCGCAGGGACAATTTCAAGTTTGCTCTCCGATGCTGGTTTCAAAGTTTCTTGTGCAAACGCCCAAGTTGATGCAAGAAGTAGTGCCATAGCGATTGTGGTTTTCATTTTGTTTCTCCCTTGTTTCCGTCTTTTGATGAACTAACTTTGCTAAGTAGTTCTATCTCGTTATAAAACATCCAAATATTTCTAAAAACATTTTTTGTTGTTGAACCGCCTTGCCAGTGAACCAAATATACAGAGGTGTTCAAGAGATATCTATCTGCTGCTTGGAGTGCGTCTGTTACGTCGGTATCTTTTTCTGGGTCTATTCCTAGTTGTTTTACGAAATCTCTGATTATATCTGCTGAATCATCCCTTCTGTCTAAAATGAGCCCTATACCGTGAGACAAGTAGTCATCTCCTTTTAATCGGACTAAATCTCCAATTGAAAATTCTTGTTCGCAACTATGATTCGTCGGCATTCAACGTAAAACCTCGCTATTATAAGTAAATAGTTCAGTCTTCTTGTTGTGGTTTGTAAAGAGATTTAATCTCCCCCTCATCTGCTGGAAAAGAAGAAATTTCAATATTTGCGAAGCCACTTTCCCTCAACTGTTCTAGGTTAGGTGTGCCAACAAAAATTGCATTGCGAACGGCGTCGAAAGGTATATTTGTTCCAAGTGTATCAACCATGCTATCAACACCTGAACCTGATGAAACAGCCGAATCTCTCATCCTAACTCTGCAACCTTTGGAATTGGGATAAGCCTCGTATTGCATAGAGCCCTCAAGATATTCCCCGTCGATTTCCAAAACGACGTTGCCGTATGATTTTGCATCCTGAGCACTAGAACAAGTCGGGACACCCATTTTATCTTGTTCAATTTCTGAATCTGTTGGTAAGTTCACAATTCCATTGTCCCTGATACTTGGAAGACTTTTTATGTCCGTACCATAATATACTTTCCCTGGAAAGCCTTTATCTGTCGTTGCTGTTTCTTGGAGATACTTTCTCCACTCTGTTAATAATTTTTTCATAATTAATCCGACCCGTCTGCTATCATGTCCGAGAACTCTTCTCTGAACTCATCGTCATCCATTTTTTTAATTCTTTCTGCTTCTTTTTCTTCAAGCATTTTTTCAATTTCTTCTACATGTTCTTCATCAAGAACTTCTTTCATCTCGGCAAGATTTCTCCTGGCTTCGATGATGGTTAAGCGACTCATCTCAAACTCAACACATATAATGCACACTGTCATTCTCCTTGTTTTTCTAACTATAAGTAGTTATCAGAAACACATTCGTAACGTGAAATCGAGGCGAACTTTAGTGCTAACTGGCATAAAAAACGAACTTGAGTAAGGCAACGCCTGTGCCGTATCTTCTGATGAGCCCAGACAGATGTCATCCAATATCGACATTAAATCATCATACATCTGTTGCTGGTTTCGAGATAGACGAAACACTGATCCATTTCCGTGACTTGCGTAGTTGTCCCAGGCTCTTGAACCTCTTTCTGCGAAAGCATAAAACTTTAAATTCGGGGTGGCTTCGAGAGCGTCCCATACATCATCGGTGTTTACTCTTGGAACCAGAAAGGATTGTGCAAACTCGTCACTAAACAATACGATAATTCTATCTGCATCTTGCCTCCAATTTACTTTGAAAAACTTTAACTCTGGAATTGAATCCATTCTATTAGCCCATCGAGCATTCGCAAAACTGTAGTTAAAGTCTCCAGAGATGTTTTGAAGGGCAAGCATTATTGCATCCTTGAACTGCTCATTTCCTGTAGAATTATCAAACTGCCCTACGTTTGCGAAAGCTGTCAAGAACTCATCAAACTCGGCGATATCTGATTGGAGAATAAGCATCTGTTGCAATCCATCGGAACGAAGAAGAGCCTTGGGTCCAACTATTAAACCCCACTTTAACTTGTCTTCTGCTGCAAAGTCCTGAGCAAACCTATTCATTGCCATTCTAACTGCATTAATATAATTCTCCATCGAACCAGACCAGTCTACAATAAATAAAATATCCGTTTCTGGAATCTCTTCCCCATAATCAATCACCCCATCACAGTCATTGTCTGCACCGTCGCAAATCTCTTGAGATGGAATAACTTCGTCACCACACAAGTCAACAACCTGCCCTTGATTGGAGCTTCTACCGTACCACTGTCCGTTATTGCAAGTTTGATTCCCCGAAGTGCATACCCCGACATTTAAAGTTCCCTCTGGTCCTGTATAACACTGGCGTGTCAATTGTTCGTCTACACGGAAGTCACAATCTTCATCAAAATTGTTACAAAGTTCTGGGTTTGTTGGGATACCCGCAAACTGATTACAGGATACTCCTGGCTCCAACTCAGGTACCCAATGGCAAAGAGCGAAACACTCAGTCATCTGCGTAACCTGACACTCTTCATTCACACATTCACAAGTCTTGAAGCCCATACCACAAGTCAAGGGAGATTCCATACACGGCACCAGTGCTCCAACGGATTCTGGAGGACACTGACAGTTTAACCCTTCGTCTACCAGATTGTCGCAGTCGTTATCTTCGCCATCGCAGGCTTCTTCTGTTGGTATTTGCGCTGTGCATCCAGCCCAACCTGCATTACCACATACTTCTAGCCCTGAGTTGCAGATAGTGGTACATTCCCTTATCAACTCTTCGTCTATGTTGCCGTCGCAGTCATTATCAAGTCCGTCACAAATGTCTTCTGGTACCTGTCCGCAGCCGCCGCAATCATTCAATTGGTTCTCGTCCACATTACCGTCGCAGTCATTGTCAGCGCCGTCGCAAACCTCTTCTTCTTCAAAACAAGTTACACATTCACCATAATACAGCCTACCCTTGTCGCAGCGTACTTGTTGGGTGCCCGTGACGCCATCAATGTCGCAATCGTATGTAATAGTAAAATCTTCGTTGATGCCTGGGGGACAATCAAATGCGTGTTGACAACCCGTCTCTTCTATAATCTCTGCTGGTGGGCAGTTGGAATCTCTGTTTCTATCACAAGGAACCAAGTCTTCTCCGCATATATCCAAGATAGCATATTTTGCTTGTATCTCGACACCCCTGGGTGGGCAATACCAAGTTTGTTGTTGGCAGCAGTCAGGGTTGCAATCACAATATCTAACGTGGGTATTCGGTATGTCGAGACACGGATCTACCCAAGCATCAACTGTGATATCGGGTATCTGAACTATCTGTATGTCTGTCAACAAAGCGTCAGGAATGACACTTCTAGTTGTAGTCGCATCAACTTGTTGCTGAGATGCTTCGTCGTGGCAAGCAAACAATATCAGTGCAAGCAGAGGTAGTAATCTAAACATTTTATTTCATCTTTCTTGGATATATAAGTGCCTGGACAGTTGCCTTCTGTCCTTTATGGATAATGTCCATGTCGCCCTGGATAATACTGGGTTTCTCTGACTTATGGGTGTGCCCCTTGTCTTCTTTGGTTTCTTGGATTTTTTTAATGATTCTTCCGATTCTCTCAAATCTTTCTTTGTAGGTTACGATGGTGTACCATTGCATTCCGATGATGGATGCCAGCACCATTATTGTTACTGCTTCAAACATAATTTGCCTTTACTAAGATAGTAACACAGACTCACTGTCTTGTAAAGTAATTAGTTTTTAAATGTATTTTTTCCAGTGATAGAATGGTCGGTTATCTAGGTAGTTTTTGTCGTCTTGGTGCGTAAATGCTTCTTCCTCGAAGCAATTAGCATAGTAAGCCTCTCTGCCTGATTTCTTGGCTATGATGCCTCGGAGCCACTGCCATCCGTATAATATCCAATGAAATACGAAGAGGCACTCAACTTGCTGGGCAAAATGAATACACTCGTGTCTCTTGGTAGTCTCTGACATTTCGCCCCTACACCAAACGAATATTCCAAAAGAGATAGCCCAGATTTCAATCGGAGCTACTCTGGAAAGGATGACGGGAACTTTTGAGTTCTCTATCATTATTGGTCTTAGTTTTCTTATCCAACTCAGCACTCATTTGTACCTCGCTTTAGCAGCACTCACACTTACAAGAACAGCAAGAACAGCAGTTACAGCACTCTCTCTTCTCGCAGCAATCGTTGCATTCAGTTTTGTTGTTTTTCATAATAGCACCTCCATTATATGTAAGTAGTGTTAGGATTTCTGTTTGCCTTTGTAATCTTCGATGGCTGCTTTGATTGCGTCTTCAGCCAATACAGAGCAATGAATTTTTACTGGCGGGAGTGAAAGGTGCTCTGCGATGTCTTTATTTTTTATTTCTGTTGCCTCGTCCAAAGTCAAGCCCTTGAGCCACTCTGTAGCGATAGAAGAAGCTGCGATAGCTGAACCGCAGCCGTAAGTTTTAAAACGTGCTTCTTTGATAACTCCTTCTTCAACTTTTATCTGGAGCCTCATTACATCTCCGCAGGCTGGAGCACCTACTAAGCCAGTTCCAACGTCTAGTGCCTTCTTGTCTAGGGTGCCTACGTTTCTTGGATTCTCGTAGTGATCTAAAACTTCTTTTGAGTAAGCCACGCTACCTCCTATACATTTCCGTCATATATAAGTCTGTCGCCTAAAGCCTTCATAGTATCTGAAGATTTTTTTATGTAAATTTTTGACAATGGCGACTTGTTCCAGTCCGTTCCAAGGTCTCGAATTGTTTTACTTTGGTTGCAGTCGTCCTCTGGTGTGGCTGTGAGATTATCAACCTGTGTCTTAAGAAAATCTCCCATTGTAGTTTTATCTAAATCAATATCCAACTGATTGTTTTTTACTTCTGGTCCTCTCTTCTCATATTCGCTCCAAACATTTAAGGCATATTTGGAAACAGAGTTTCTATCTGCCATCAAGCCTCCACCCTTCTGCGATGCGTATTCTAGGGCAACCTCGTATAATAAAGGACCAAAGCCCCTTGTTGCACCTGAACCGAAGACTTCAAACCCGTCAAGGCAGCTACCCTGGAATGTCGCTTTCCTAATCTGGACTTCTCCGTAAGGGATGCCAGTTTGAACAATTTTCCTGCCGACGTACTTTTCTGCGTCGTCAGGTTCGATTTCAAACCAAGAGCCATCAGGCTTGATAAAGCAATATCTAAAAGCGATTCCAAAGGTGTTGTCATCGGTTATAACAACGCCTGCCTTTAAGCCGTTCTCATCAATCGCAAAAACCTTGTCTAACTGACTTTTAATTCTTGAGTCTATTCCTTCGTTTAGAAACTTTCTCCAATTTTCCATTAATAGTTTCATAAATGTTATTGTCCCGAATGCTTCTTCGTCACGGTACCCTTCTTAGTATTCTTTACATTACTTGTCTTACCAGAGTCCTTGCCAGACTTTTGAGCATCTTTCTTTTTTCTAGCAGTCGCTGCTCTCTCGCCTTTAGACATACTCTGTGCTTTTGCTTTTGGAAGGCATCTGTCTGGATTCTTCTTATCTTTTGAAGTCCCGCACTCTCCCGCCACATTGCCAGAAGAAGTAACACGAACCCACTTCTTGTCAAGCCATTTCTGAAGCTCTCCCTTCTTTTTTTCGTCGATATCGGACTCTTCGTTCTTTTTACCTTTATCTTTTTTGGCATAATTTGAATCTGTGCAATACTTCGAAGCAGCAAGATTAGCGTAGACGCTTGGATAAGTCTCGAATTTTCTCTTTGCCCATGCTTTACCTGCTGGGCAGATTTCTTTCCCAGGCGTGCCGCCCTTTTTCTTCTTTTTCTCAAGGATAGTCTTGATAGACTCTTTGACTATCTCTGAGAGTTGTTCGTCTGTTAATGTTTCTAATAAATTTTCCATAATAACACCTTCCTTGAATGCTTGTGACCTGATGTCTTTCTTCAATTGCTGGAACTTTTCGATGGAGTCCTTGAAGATACCAAGGTTCTCAATCGTATCAAGAAGTCCATTCGGGTCTAAAAAGTCCATAATCATTTCCATGAACTCTTGAAATCTTTCATAGTTTTCTCTGATGAAGTTTATAACCTTTGCCGCTGTTGCGCTGCCGCCAGAAGCTGCATCCAGAAGCCTGTTCATGCCCATCTTGGCAACCTTTTGTAAAAGCATAGAAAGCAGTGTTGCGCCGACTGCGAGCCACTGTGGTTGTCTCAACGCTCCAAGAACGTCTCGTATTCTTCTATACTGATTCTTGTTGAACAACTTCATAAGGAAGGACTTCATCTTGCCTTCAGCGTTCTTTGTGATTTCTCTACCCTTACTTAAGAAAGACTGAAGTTTCTCAAGGGCAGCATCAACTACCTTTTGCAGTTTGCTCTCTGCCCAGTCCTCGAACTCAGCATATTTGCTCTTGCCCCAACTGACAACTGACTTCATAAAGTCCCAAAGCCCCTCGTCCAATCTGTTATCAAGGTGCCATGCGCCATTGGCTTCATAAATAATAGGAGAGCCTTCTAGAAACTTTCCTTCCCAGATGTCTTGGACGAACTGATTTGCTTCTTGTGTCTCTTGGTAGTCTCTCCAACTTTCAAACACTGTCATTGGGCGTTTTCCTTCATAGATTTTTTACCACGGCATTTCCATTTCTTTCTAGAGAGGTTGTTGGGAGTGTTGGGATCGTTCTGCTTATCTTTGGACAAGCCTTTCTTGATACCGTAAGAACGAGCGCAATAGCTATCACCCTTAGAAGTACCTGGGGCAATCCTGTATCCCTTTGCCCCATAGCTAACCTTTTTCTTTCTACCAGTCTCAGGATTAGTTACAGTTTTAGAATACTTCTTGCCTTTTGCTGGTTCTTCAGCAAGCTCTTCTTCTTCCTTCATCTTGGTGGGTTTCACAATGCTTCTTTGATACTCGCCATCGGCTTTATCTAAAATCTTTTCTACAACGTAGCTGATAACATCTTCAGTTGTTGCTTGCTCGTTTGTCTTTTTTAATTGAGAAAGAATTTTTGAAACATCTCCCGAGTCCATTGCCTGAAACACCTTAATCACAAGTTCGTAAAGCCCTTCTTTTGTATATCCAAACTCGTCAACCTTATCGTTTAGGGCATCCATATCATCCATAGAAAGAACTGCCTCTTTCATTACTGCTCCCTCAATATCTGTTACAAGCGAAGTCAGAGTGTTCCAATGTTTATCAGAAATTCCTCTTGGTGCTTTGCCGCCTGTCTTTTGGGCGATTGCATCGAGGGCTGATTTGTATTTTACCTTTTGCTTGGGCGAAGGGTTATCTGTTAGATTGTGAACCATATCTGATAACTTTACTCGAAGGGTTGGAACATCGCCCAACAAATCAACAACATAAGAAAGGTAGTCACCACCTTTCTCGTGAGTAAGTGCCCGAACAACTCTGATAACTTCATCGCCTGCTGCTGGGTCTTGAATGGAGCCCTTGATAAAGTCCTCCATCTCTTCTACCGAAGATACAGTCGAACCAGGGGCGTCCTCAAGTGAGTCGTGAAGTAGTGCTGCCATCTGGACAACATTGTCTTTTGGGTAAAACTTTCTTGCAATGTTTCTAACCTCAGATGGGTGTGAGAAATACTCTGAACCATCTCTTCTTGTCTGTCCAACGTGAGCCATTCTGGCTGTGTTGTAAACGTCTTTGAAGTCGTCTGGTGCGAACTTCTCTTTTACTGCCTGCTTGCTTTCTCGCAAGAACTTTTGCCAATTATCTGTAATCTTGTGACTCATAATCTCTTTCTCACTTTTAAATATGTTAACACAATTTGCGTTCCTAGTAAATAGTTCAAAAACAAAGAAAAGGCACCCGAAGGTGCCTTTTGAAGAAGTGGTGGTGGCTTCTTATTTTATCTTTTTACTGAAATTACCATTGGTGTTTCAATCGTAATAAACTCTTGTGCCTGTGCGGTAGGTAACTTTGGTGCAGATACCAAAGAGACGATAGAAACACCAAGAACAAAGGTGCCCGCAATCTTTAAAAACTTCATTTCATTTCTCCTTTTTTATTGGTGTGTAAGTATATCACAAATTTATAAAAAGTAAAGTTTTTTTTATTTATTTTTAATGTTTTTTTAGAGATATATTTTGCGTGAGGAGGCTAACTTCTAAATTTAGGATTCCGATGAGGAGTTCAGTAATGGTAAGGTAGTCTAAGTCCTCGACAACAATGGAGTTTTCTGGAACTTTGGCACCTTGAGATTCTACCTCTTTTTGCATTGTCTTCATTATTATTTCTTTGACTCTCGTACACCCTGCATAGAACTCGCACAAGTCCTCAATTAAGGGCGTTGCTTCTTCCTTACTTGCCTCTTCTTTAAGAAAATGATAACAGACTTTTCTGTATTCTTCCAACATCTCAATTGCATCTAAGAATTCTTTTTGAGGTACAGCAATGATTTTATCTTTCATGCTCTTTGTCTTTCACTGCGCTGTAATAGTCCTGTGCCTGTTCCAGTGTCTGCAAGTCTAAAACCTTAAACTTCCTTTTTCTTAACGCTTCTGCCGCAAGCTTTGCTCTTTTACCTGTGGCACAATAGACAACTATTGTTTTATCTTTTGGAATTTTACCTTCCCAAAACCCAAGAGAAGTTGAAGTTGCGATAGCTCTAACCTTCCTGCTTGGTAGATTGTAAGAGCCTTCAATATTTTCTTCTTCAAATTCAGATTCTTCTCTTACATCAAGAAAAAAATATTCTTCTAATTCCTCTTTGGATAACTTCATTTTATTGGCTCTCCTTTTCGTAGTAATCAGAATAGCCCTTGAATATTCCCAAAGACCAGGGATCTAGCGATTTAACACTTCTTGACGGTTTAAAACAGTTTAATATAATGTTGAGAATTTTATTTTTCATTGTTCACCTCCTTACGATATCTATGTCTTCGATGTGTACATATTTCGATATCACATTATCCACCCAAAAAACTTTCACTATTGAAGCACTATTTGGTAGTTCAAGGAGTATCCCAAACATAGGATAGTTCCAAGACTTGAGGTGGACGAGGCTACCAACCCTCACAACAAGGCACGTCTCTTCATCTTGACTGGCACGCTCTGTCCTTCACCCCATACGAAGCGAGACTTGCGCTTGTTCGTAACCATAAGAACTTCAAGGACAAGCTGCCCATCCTTCTCTCTTGGAGTGAGTTTGACTGGCTCTGGCTGTAAAATTCCAAACAAAGGCTTTGTAATTCTTTTTTGAAATTTTCGCCTAGCTGGGGGCTTGTTTAAAAACTTTACACACCCTCGGTAGATATCTTCGATAGAATGCCCTTCTGACAGAAGTTGCTTCCAGTCAATCAAAATGTACCCGCCTATAACCCAGCGATTTACGCCGAAACCTTTTATACTCCAAAAATTAGAACCGTGATAACGGGCGAGGCGAGTCTCGTCTCCATTCTCCTCTGAGTTGATTCGAAGCGACTGAAATTCATTTAGTTCCATAAGCTTGCACTCAAACTCTGGACCTTCTATAACTGGGATTTCTTCTACTCTTCGCTTTCTTCTTGGCATTCTGCCTCACTTTCAAGATGTTCTACAAGTTCTGTGTACCCACCGATGAACTCTTCATGAATCTCATCCTCGTCGGTGACGATAAATTTTGAAATAATCGGAACAGTACTGTGGTTATACCTCTTCTTTGCCTCATTTAACGCTACATCTTCCCAGTCATAGTATCGTGCATAGTACTCACGAGGTTCGGAGGAAATGAGTTGCATCGCAGACTCGCAATATGGGCATCCATCTGCAAGGTATAAAGTATAATAAACCCTGTTGTCCATCTTAACCTCTCAACAGTTCTCTGGTTGAAAGCCTTAGCTTCTCTGTTACTTGATTTGGGTCTCCAACAACTGTAAGCTCTAACCCTGCTTGCCCCCTGTCAAGAATAACTCTTGTGAAGCGTTGGCGAGTGTCCATACCCTCTGGCATCCTACCCTCGTTCAAATGGCTTGTCATTGAAGCATCTTCACGTAAACAAATTACGTGCGCTGGGTTGACAGTGACTTCACGCAAAGTATAAGTTTTGCTCGCCACTGAAGAGCCATAATGGTTTGCGTTACTGGAAACAACCTCAGTTAGTGTGACTAACATTCTCTCTTCCTTTCACTGCATAATTTCGCAGCATATCATTAGGTGCAGTCCAAATAGAACCACGATAAAATAAATCTGAATGAGTTTGATACCTTTTCAATAGCAGGGCGATATAAGGCTCTTTCAATTCACAATATTCACTTATACTACCATCATCATTTACTTTTGTCAACATAAAGTGTGCTGGAAGATACACTAAATCGCCTGTACTAAGAATTTTCACCCTCAATTCCTTCCACCCGAGTTCCTTCACCATCTTCGGGTTCCTCCAATTGAGGTTCCATAGACGCCATTGCCTGATGAGCATAAGCAGCATAAAGGCGATAGGCGTCCATAAGGTTTTGAGACAGTAAATCAATCTCATATAGTTCTCTCCTGAAAGCATCCATCTTTACATAGGAGTCATAAATCTTTTCAGGGTGGACATCAGTGAGCTTGCTTTCTAGGCTTTTCGATCTCTTTGATATTTCTTGGATATTTTTAGATATCTCTTTTGGCAATTGAGATATTGATGTTTGGTTTTCTATTTTCATTTTTTTGCTGCTCTCCAAGTTTTAATGTGTCGCTCTTCGACAACGATAGGGGTTATCTCGCCAATAGGTAAGACTTGATAAACCTTGTTGCCAGCGCAAGCGGATGTTGGCGAAGCAAAATTGGTCTTGATAACCATTACTTTCTTAAATGCTCGTTGTGGCGCTGTTGCTCGTAATTGAGCAAGAGAGCCAGTAGGGAACTTTGGTTCGGCAAAATACCCAGCGAGAATCTTCTTGGCGTACTTGTTTTCTACAATCTTATTGTATTGAGACATAGAAGGGATATAGTTCTCGTCGGTGACAACCAGGCGGCAAATGTCTCGAAAGTAAGGGGTTGTAAGGTAGTACCTAGAAGCAACCAGGGCTTTTTCACGAAGCCCAGTAGAATCGTCTTTGTATTTAGCAGCGAAGGCTTGGCGCTCGGCTTGAACTGAATAGCTGTTCTCTTTCTCTAGCTTGGCAATAATCTCAAGCTGACGTGGAGACAAAGTAACACCCACTTGAACCTGCCCAAGAACAGACTCTGCGAAGCCTTGTGCCCAAGAACGCTTGTCTTCAATGTTAGAGATAAGATTCTCAATACGAGCGATAAGAGGACTGTCAAGGTGAGACTGTCGCTCTGCTACTGCTGCCTCAGAGTACTTCTCCTCTAACTTGTCTAACCAAGGGCGACGCCCAGGAGTAAGCCTACCTTGGCGCTGGTATGCTTCCTGAAGAGAAACAGCAAAACTATAATCTCGCTTGTTTGCTTTGAGGTGGGGATTAGAAACTAGTTCTTCCAATCGCTTTGATATGCTCATAAATTAACCTTTCTTCTTAACTCTCAATACATAATAACTATAATGGATAGAAAGTTATTTGTCAACCCTTTTGTGAGATTATTTTTACTTTAACATAGAAAAAATTGCTTTTGCCATCAAGCCTATGACGCCTGTGCCAACAATCCAAAGAATTCTATTGACATTTGACACCCTCTCTTTTAAAAGTATCAACTCGTCTCTCTGTCTTCTCTCTTCTTCTACAACATCCTTAAATGTTTCTAAGTCAAATAAAATTCTTTGCTGCTTTTCCATCGCTGGCTCTACTGTCTTTTCCAGAAACTTCTCTCTGTCATCGAAGTTCTTTTCCAAACCTGCGACTCGGGTTACAATGCCCATGTTCTGTCCGTCACCCATCAACATGAACTGAAGTTCGCCCATTGATGATTTAATTGAGGAAACGTCTTCTACCAACCTCTCTATCTTTATAGATAAGTCTGTCGAATGCTTTAATTGCTTCTCAACGGTGTCAATCTTCTCATTTAGGGAAGCAAGGAGTTGGACTAATTCTAATTCTTTTTGCAAAATAAAATCCTCTATAAAACAAAGGCGGGGTTTTTATACCCTGCCCATGTAAATAGAGTTGAATTTCTTATTCAGTCTCAACAATTCCGTGAGAAGTTGTAATAAGTGTACCTGCTGCGGATACAGCGTTTAGGAGGGCAGTTTTTGTTACCTTTAACGGGTCGATAACCCCTGACTGATACAAGTCTGTCACTTCGCCAGTGGCAAAATTAAAACCTGAACCTGTCTGAGACTCCCTTACAGTCTTCTCAGTCAAGTCAACTGAAAGTCCAGCATTTGATGCCATCTTACGAAGTGGTGCCGAGACAGATGAAAGGACAATCCTTGCTCCCAGTGCCTGATCTTCATTATCGGTGCCTAATGTATCGAACGGTACCTCATTAAGTCGCTGAGATGCTTGAACTAATGCTGTCCCGCCGCCAGCTACAGTTCCGTCTTCTTGGGCTGAACGGACTGCTTGTAGAGCATCCTCTGCTCTGTGAAGTGCCTCCATCATTTCAATCTCAGTGCTTCCACCAATCTTTAAAATAGCAACGCCAGAAGCAAGACGATTAACACGAGACTGGATTCTCTCACATTCCTTAAGAGAGCCTGTTTGTTGAATCTCTGCTTTAAGTTGCTCAATTCTTTCTTCTAATACGTCTGGATTTCCAGAACCTCCAACAAAGGTAGCCCAGTTCTTTTTTGCTTCACAAACTTTCACCGTACCTAAGTGAGAAATATCCACTTTTGACAAAGCTTGCTTTCCAGCAGGTCCCATCACGGTTGCTCCAACTGAACTAGCTAAATCTTCTAGGCATGCTCTTCTCTCCTCGCCGTACCCTGGTGCTCTGATTGCTGCCACTTTCATCGTCCCTCTGACAGTATTCATAATAAGAGCAGCAAGTGCCTGATCTTGCACATCCTCTGCTACAACAATAAGTGCTCTACCTTCTCGTGAAGCAATCTGTAAGGCAGGAAAGATTTGTTCTACTGCTGAAATGGTTGTGTCTGAAACAAGGACAAGTGCATTCTCGTGCCTCATAGTCCATCTACGCTTATCAGTTACAAACTGAGGCGAAAGATAGCCAGAGTCAAACTGAAAACCTTCGATAAGTTCTAATGAAGTTGTAGAAGAGTTTGCTGGCTCAATAGTGATAGCACCATCCTTGCCTGCTTTATCTACAGCCTCTGCAATAAGGTTTCCAAGGTGCTTGTCTCCATTAGCAGAGATAGTAGCAATGTGGCGAATATCATCCAGTGTCTCAATAGGGCGAGAAACCGTCTCTAGTTCTGCTGTGAGAGCAGTAACTGCCTTGTCCATTCCTCTCTTGATTTCTACTGGAGAAATACCAGCAGTAAGGTGTGCTGACGCTCTCCTGAAGATTTCGTGTGCTAGGACAGTAGAAGTTGTTGTTCCATCGCCTGCATCATCGGCAGTGACTTGTGCTGCCTGCTTGATAACTTGTGCTCCTAAGTTTGCGATAGGATCGTCAAGTGATACAAAGGTGGCAACAGTTACGCCGTCTTTGGTAATAACTGGTCGTTCACCTTTCTTTTGTAGAATAACATTTCTACCTTTAGGTCCGAGAGTAGCACCAACATTTTCTGCTAATGTTGTTACACCCTCCAATAGTTTAGTTGATAGTTCTTGATTATTAGAATAGACTTTGCTCAAAGCAACCTCCAGTTTGTTGTCTTTTCTTATTATATGGTATGTTTTTAGATTTGTAAAGGATTAATTTTCTTCTTTCTCAAGTCTCTCAGCAATGTCGAGTAGTTTCCCGAGGTACCTAGTTTTCTCAACGTAGTGACGAACATTCTTTATTGTTTCGCCCTTACCTTCAACCCTCATTCTTATTTCAATTAGTGTCTCGTTATTGCCGTCATCTCTGATAAGAATTTTAGGAAAACCGCTTGAAGACTGAGTATACTTAACCCCTAGTTTAAAGTTCTCTCTTCTCCTAAACACGTCTTCCAGTTTATCATCAAAGTTTAGTACTTTGTAGTCGCCACCGTCGAAGTCAACTAATAAGACACCCTTCTCGCCTCCAGTTGCTGCCTTTCGGACACCATACATGATGCTCTGGATAACATCAACTTGCTCTTCTGGTTTGTCTCTTCGAAGCGCTGGCTCCCTGGCAAGTTCATCAACAATATCTTTGTAAACTGCTTGCCCTGCTGCGATAACCGCTGCCTTATCCCTATTTGAAACTGCGGTTTTCCAAGGCTCCTCAAGTGCTGAGTCGGGTTTTACTCCAAACATGTCAGAAAGCAAACCTGAAAGTTTATTCCAGTCGCCACTGCCGACTTGACCCATTGTCTTAGAACCTGCTTTTAGTGAAATGCTTCCGAGTTTGGTAAACTTGCCGTCAACCTTAACTTGGACATCTACCTTGGTGCCTGTTTGGTTTGAGACACCATCTGAAATAACTTCTATCACGTTAGGGTTCTTGTCCATTTCCTGCTGCATTGCTTCATCAACAATCGCTTCCCCGTTGACGTAGGCTACTGCCGATTTATAGTGATTAGACAACTCTGAGTGCCATTTTGGGTCCACCAGTCCTTCATAGTTTCCAGTAGATAAAGCAACTCTAAACGAGATTTTGTCTTCTCCGTTCTCGCCTCTGAGAGTCTTGTCTACCTTTTTGGGGTTATCTTTCTCAGCATCGGGTTTAGCACTTATCATCTCCAGTACTTTCTTGACTGCTGAATCTGTGACCTTTGTTTCGGGGTTCATAAACTTTACATAAAGCGCAGCACCAAGGATACCTTCCGCAATGTCGCCTTTGTTTATGTTTTTACCAAAAGGTTTGTAAACATATTTTGCAAGATTTCTCTTTCCACTCTTAACCACATATCCAATTGGAGTACTCTTGTCGGTTGCCAGGAGAGTGTTGATTTCGGTAGCGTCTGGAAAACTAGCCTGAAGAACAGATTTCAAAGCATCCATCAGTCCCGCTTCTTGTCTAAGAAAGGTGGGTACTCCTATCTTTCTTAACTTCGGGTCGCCATAAACCGTAATATCTTCCAAGTTTACGTCTGGACTGTTTGCCTTGACAAATTCTTTTGTAGCAGCGAGTACTTTTGCGTCTAACTCTGCGTCAACCTGTTCCTCCAAAACACCAAAACCAGCAGGTGCCGACTTTGAGCGTGCTTTTGGAGGATCTTCATCAAATGGCTCCCCCCCTGGCTTCTTGGTGCCCTTAGTGGATAGCCTCTTGTGAGGATGCCCTTCGATAGCACCTGAACCTTGGTAGTTTGTTTCTCTTGCCAAGGCTTCATCTATAAGCCGATAAACATCTTCAACATTAATCTTGCTTTTCTTTTCATAGTGCTCTTCGATGAGCTTTTCCCAATTAGCCATTTTTATTCCTCAGATAATAATATCAGCAATACCGTAATCGACTGCTTGTTGAGCGTCGAGATAAATGTTAACCTTTTTGTCGAGAAGCTTCTTTACCATTCTTCTCGTCATGTCAGTTTCACGAACAAGAACATCAATGTAACGCTCCTGAACCCATTTTATCTCCTCTACCTCATTTTCAATGTTGTGAATAGAACCTTGGGCTCCTGCCATGACAGAGTGAATCATAACACGAGTGTTTCTTCCAATTCTGCGACATCCCTTGGTACCTGATGCGAGGATAAGAACGCCTGCTGACATTACCTTGCCGATTCCAGTTGTAATAATAGGACATTCGTCTTGAATGACACGCATCATGTCGCAAATGCCAAACATGTCAAGTGCTGAACCGCCGAATGTCGATACAATCATTTCGATAGGCAAAGATTTCTCGATAATCTCGGAGTTCATATCAGTTGGATCTGAAAGAACCTTTTTCTTTCCTGTTTCACGCAGTGTGACGAGCCCAGAAATAACTTCTAGTGCCATTCTTTCAGAAACATCGCCAATAACTGGAATAATTCTTGGCTTTTTTTCTGCGGGTGCGCCGCCTGTCATTGGAGGAAGGAGAATGATTGATTTTCCGTCACTGCCACCAGCGAGTTGTTCAAGCAATTCTTCGTCTGTGAGTTCTTCTTCTAGTTGTTCAACTTGTTCTTCCTGAACTTGCTCTTCCTGAACTTGCTCTTCCTGAACCTTTTCTTCTTTCTTTTTCTTTTTAGGCATTGTATTCACTTTCCTTTTTATGGTTTGCGCCTTATTTCAGTTTACGGACATAGAGCGTTCCGTTTTCCCAGAACATATCTATATCTCCTTTCAAGTAAGCTGAAATGGCATTTAAATAATTCTTAACTTGTTCTTCATCGAATTCGCCAGCTTTTGCTTCCGCAACAACCCACCTTACAACAGAGTAAACAACAAAAAGCTTTTCTGCATAGAAAACATTATCTTTATAAAAGAAATGCTTGCCCTCTTCAATGAGGTTCATTATAAAGTTTTTTGCTTCCATTATATATCATTTCTGTCCTACAAAGTTAAGTAAAATTACTCTTCTTTAGTAAGTAGAATCTCACGAATGATTTCCTTCACTTGTTCGTGAAGTTTAATTTCTTCGGCGGTAAGTTTTGGACCATCAGTGTAACGATCGCCTTTTTTCATATTAGCGAGTTTCTCAATTCTGTCTTTCTTTTCATCGTCAGACAAGTCATCTCTGTTTTTAATATCGTTGGCAACCATCTTGCGCCAAACTTCAAAAGGAACCTTGCTTCGCTTGGTGTCCAATTCGCCTGCTGTAGGGTCACGAAGTTTTCCGTCTTCTCCTGACATTGCCTGACCTTGCTTATAACCAGCAACCTTTTGTGAACGCTGTGCCTTAGCAAACATCTCTCTTGCTCCACCGAGTTCAGCAATCTTCTCGCCTGCTGCAACAATGTCTGCATCTTGCATAAGTTCGGCGTCTTGTGAGGCGACGATGAAGTCAGTAAGGCGATTTCCTAGTTTGTCGCCTGACTTGTCTAAAAGCGCCAACATTCCCTTATAAAGAATCTTACCATTGTCGTTTCTTGGTGCTCTTCCACCTTCCTTGAGAAAGTTTCCGAGGTCGTCCGTTGCCTTCTGAAGCACCTGCTTCGCATATTCTGCTGTGTAAGGCTTGCCGTCTTTAGTTTTCATCTGCTTTGCCAACTCTGGGTCGACAAGAAGCGAGTCATCTCGCAAGTCGTAAATGTTAGAGTAGATGTCTCCACCAAGAACTCTAATATCACGATACCCATCAAACAATTCAAAATAACCTCTTTCTTTTTGAACTTCGTCTTGATATTGTTTTGAGATGGCTGCGGTTGGAGCACCAACTGTTCTTGCTCTATCCTTATCTCTCTGAATAGAAACTTCTGGTGGAACATTAATTTGAAAAACAGCAACGTCGTAGCCTGCTTCGTTTAGCTCCTCTGCTCTTACGCCCATCTTCATTACATCTTCGCCAGTTGTATCAAAAATAACAGGTGTAGCAGTGTTTAGCCAGTTTGCCGTTTTTGCTTGTGAAGCATTTTGAAGTTTTTCACGAAAGGCTTGCTGCTGCTTCCAGTTGTCCAAGTCGCTTTTGTCTGCGAACTTTAAACCAACACCGAAGTTGCCGAATTGAGCTTCAATATCTTCATCTGGGTTGGAAACAATAAATTCTTCTGGAATGCCTAATTTACCAGAAATAAACGACTTACCAGCGCCAGCAGGTCCAAAGATAAAAATAGCCTTAAAGGGGTGGGGGTTCTGGCGAAGTGCAATTTCTTCGAGTGACTGGGGCTCTTCAAGGAGCATTTTTTTCTTCTGCTCTTCAACTGCCTCTTTGATAAGGCTTTTTAAATTTTTTAAATCTAGTTTCATTTATTTACTCCATTTATGATAACAATAAAAAAGCAGAACACTTTCGTGCCCTGCTTCTTTTCTCTCACACCAAACCAAAAGGTTTATTTAAATTATTTAAGAGAACGAAGTCGAGCAACGACAGCCTTGGTGATTTCATCAAGAGTATTTTCGTCAGTGGTGTTACCCTCTTCCATTTCTTCCTCGTCTTCTTCCATTTTCTTGCCGTAGCCTTCGTCTACCTCTTTCTCTTCTTCGTTAGTTGAACAGTGGGCTTCTTCCAAAGCAGCGTCTTCGTCGATGACTGCCTGAACTGCCTGAGCGATGCGCTCTGCAAGAGTAGGTTCTAATGTTTCCATCATTTCCTCTTCTTCTGCTGGCTCTTCAGCGTCCATCTCTGGTTCTGCGTCCATCTCTGGCTCATCAGCAGGTGCTTCTTCTTCAGAATCAACACGCTCGGCAGGAACACCAGTCTCTGCCTCAATAGCAGCAAGAACTGCGTCAACGAGTGACTCAATCTTGTCTTGAGAAACTTCCTCTTCCGCTGGGGCTTCTGCTTCTGCGTCTAGCTCAAGCTCCTCTTCCTCGACGACAACTTCTTCATTAGTTGCCCCAGTCTCTTCGGTAGTCGTTGTTTCATCAGTTGCTTCGTTGGTTGCCTCTTCAGTAGTCTCTTCTACTTCTTCAGCCTGAATATCAACCTTCTCTGAAATTCTATTAAGAGCTGGAATACCAGCGATAGCTGCCATTCTTTTAATCTGTGCTTCTGTGAGCAAGTTCTTTTTCATTTTGTTTCTCCTTCTTTTGGAATGGTAAAAATTTAGGCGTAAATAGCCAATCACTTTATAAATAGTTAGTTTTAAGGAAACAGGTCGTCGTTTTTAAGTTTTTTACGAACCTTTTTTTCAGCAGCTTTCGCTATCTGGTCTACTCTAACGTGACTTATGCCAAGTCTTAGCCCAATATCTCTCAATGTCATTGGGCGTCCGTCGCTGTTATCAATAGAGATTAGAGCGCAATTCAAGTCCCCTTCGAAATCAATCCAAAAGCGACAATCGTTGTTTTCTTCGGGACAAGATACATTACATTTCTTACAAATATCACTACATTCTCTCATAAATCTGGGTGCTCCCTCGCTATTAAATCGAAGATGTCGTTTATTTCTTCGTTGTCTAAGTTAAATTGCTTTTCTATCTCTTCTTGCTTTTGTTGCGCTTTTTCTTCTATCGCCTGTACTCGCTTAGAACGCTTTCTTGACTTTTTATTGGAGTTGTCGTCTATCATACGAATAATATCTTTTGATATTTGATTTTCCTCCAACATACAAGTCACAAGATAGCGAAAAAGTTTAGATTGCGTTAATCCGTACCTATCGAGCATGATTTTTAGTTCTTTATGACGCTCGTCGGTATCAAAAAATACTATCTTCTTCTTATTTTCTCCGTACTTACCCTCCATTAGGAGTATCTCCCAAATATATGAGCATTTGACTCTTTTTGTGAAGAAGCAGACTGTACAATAAACTTTGCCTTCTGCCTTAACTCCTCTAAAGAGGTTACTCCCGAGTAAGAACATCCCGAACGAATACCTTGTTCGAGTTCATAGATGATTTCGGCAACTGGACCTCTGCAAGGTACCGATGTTGAAACACCTTCTAGTGAAGAAAACTTGCCTCTCCAATCTTTCTGCGCTTCTTTAGATGCCATACCCCGAAAATTTTTACGCAAGTTTCCATCATCGTCTTCAAAGGTGCTCCCTGGCGTTTCGTCCGTTCCCGACAGAAGTGAACCCAACATAACCATGTCTGCTCCCGCTGCGAGTGCCTTCACTGCATCCCCTGAGTTGCGAATGCCTCCGTCTGCGATAATCATGACTGTTCCTGCATACTGAGATTCCGCACAGTCAAGAATAGTTTGAAGTCCTGGCACCCCGTGTCCTGTCTGAATACGAGTAGTGCAAATAGAACCTCCTCCAACATTACAGCGAACAGAATCGGCACCCCAATCGGCAAGTGCCTCGTAACCTTCCTTAGTCGCAACGTTCCCCGCCATAACGTGAAGATAATCAGGTGCCCAAGATTTAATATTATCTATCGCCTCTTTCATCATCTTGTGATGTCCGTGAGCAACATCTATACAAATAACTGATGCACCCTTGGCAACAAGTTCCTGAGTTCGCTCCAAATAGTCGCCTGTGACACCAACAGCAGCGCCGAGTAAAAAGCCGCCCTTTTTCATAGCAGATTCAACAAGCTGTGCTTGCTTCTCAATAGTGTTGTAACGATGGATAATGCCTAGCCCACCCATTCGAAACATCATTGCCGCCATGTTAGCGCCAGTGATAGTATCCATTGGACTGGAAATAATCGGAATAGCAAGATTGAACCCTGGCTCAAACGGGACAGACAAGTCTACCTGCGTTCTTGTTTGAATAGAACTGTACTGAGGGACAAGCAGCACATCGTCATATGTCAATGCAGGCTCCTTATTTATAATCTTACTCATCTTTGACTTCTCCTTCTTTAACAGGCTTTTTCTCGGGAACTTTAGCCTTTGGCGTGCCTTTTCTAATATAATCCTCAACCTCTGGATAATCTTGCGAGGCTGGAGTGAGCTTCTTTCTTCTCTTAATGGAATCTTGCTTTTGAGCCAAGTGCTTATCTAATTCTGATTGTTTCTTGTAAACATGTTCTTTCGCAGCAGCCAATCCATTATCCCAACATTCTGGACAAAAAAGACTTACTCGCTTTTGCTCCCTTCTCTCTACGACAATCCAAGTGTTATGATGTTCTTTGCTTTTTTTGTCAAAGTCTTTATAGCAGACAACACAACAGTCAGGCATTCTGTCAAAAGACATTATTCTGCTTTTGAGTTCTTTTTCTGCCTTCTTTTTCTTAGCCTTTTGTATCTTTCTCTTAAGACTCATCAGTAGAACCTAAAGCTCCTGTGCCTCGATCGCTAATAGTAATTGGGTGCCAGTTGTATAAATCACCTGAAGAAGTTTCTAGTGCCCTGAAGTGGACAACAGGAACCATCACGGCTTGGGCAATCTTATCGTGACGTGAAACAATCTGTTCTTCGTTGCCAATATTGTGCAGGTTAACGAAAATCTCTCCGTCATAACCAGAGTCTACAACACAGGCTCCAACGAGTAAACTTCTCTTAGACGCCACAGATGAGCGATTCTTAATTTCAAGCATATATCCGTGGGGAACTCCAACACGAATGCCTGTCTGAAATAGCTTGCTTTCACCTGGCTTAATTCGAACACCTGCTTCAATACTCTCTGGGTTAAAAAATAAGTCCAAACCTGCATCAGAGGGGTTTGCCCTTGTTGGTGGCTTCGCATCTGGGCGAACTCGTGAATACTCAATAATCATAATGTCTCCTTTTGTTTAACTTTCACCACTATAACATAGTGTTTTTCTGTTTTCAAGTGTTTTATGCTAATAATTTAAAATTATGTCGAATAGAGCGAGTTGAGAATCCCCATTGCTCGCTGTAATCTAATCTTGCCATATAAGGTTTGTTAATCTCAACCACATCCGTATCCTTGACTCCCCAGCACTTAATTGTACTGAGAGTGGATGTTGAGTCAATAACCTTAACCATCCAATACTTCTTATTGTTTTTAGTCTTCCTCTCAATAACTTCACGAGGAATAAACCAGGCAACTGGGACATCTGGATAAAAATCTCCGAGAGGTGGAATATCATTATCCTCTAATTGTTCTCGGACTGAAGCGGACATGACTAGGTGAATCGGGAACATGCCAGTCAAATTAGTCTGGTGCTCAATCATTTCTTCCCTAGAGAAGTCTCCTTCTGGTTCATAAAGTTCAATATTTTCATTAAACTTCTTCTTTGTTTTTGCCCTATCAACTGCCACCGCAGACCAGAAATGTCTCGTGCCCTTAAACCTTTCATCCATCAAGGGTATGAGTGCTTCCGAGCGAACAAGGACATCGAGCGCCTTCTTATTTAACTTGGAGTAAACAACCCTGTCGTGAAACAAGAACTCTTCAATCGTTTTGAACGGACGAAAGTTGAGAATCTGATCTATTGCCGCATCACCTAAACCCTTGATAGAAGAGAATGGTTGGATTAGCGCACCATCATCACCAATTTCCCAGTTGCGAGTTGAGAGATTGATGTCAAGAGGGCGAATCTCGAAGCCCATCTTCTTAGCAGTGTTTATTGCTCGCTCTTTTCTGGATTCTGGTTCTTTATCCAAGAATGCTGCCATCCACTCGACTGGGTAATAATTTAGCAACCAAGCACACTGATAAGATAAGATAGAATAAGACACTGCGTGAGACTTGTTGAAGCCGTAACCTGAGAAGAACTCGAAGGTTTCCCAAAGTTTAGTTGCCTTATGTTCTGGAATGCCTTTCTCAACACAGCCAGTAACAAACTTTTGATAAATATTATTCTTCTCCTCGGCACCTTTGCCAGTGCCCTTCTTGGTAAGCAACTTGCGAAGTAAGTTACCTTCATCAAGAGAAACATCTTTACCTAGTTTGTGAGCGAGAAGTGCAATTTGTTCCTGAAAAATAAGGAACCCATAAGTCTCCTCTGTCACTTCCTTGATAGTCGGGTGAATATACTCCACTCCATCTGGATTTTCTTTTGCTCGGACATAACTTCTGTCAACCTTAGCGGAAAGTGGTCCTGGGCGAAAGATAGATGTGATAGCTGAAATGTCAACGATACTTCTAGGCTTTGCGTTTACACAAAAGTTTTGCGCTCCTGTTTCCGTAAACTGAAATACTCCTGCCCATTTACCTTTGTGGAAAATGTTTTCATAAACCGCCTGATCATCGAAATTGATAACATCAGGATGCAAATTCTCCTGATAGTATTTCTTGATGTCGGCAAATGTAGGTTTCCTGACACCTTTATGACGAACAAGGATAGAGCGAATGGCATCTTCCATCATCCTAAGAGAAGCAAGCCCAAGAATATCAAACTTAATGAAACCCATTGGTTCCAAGTGCCTTACATTCTGTCCCTCGCTCCAAGGTGTTTGGCGAACACCACCAGAAGTAATAAGAGGCATTTGCTTGTGTAAGTCGTCTGCAATCACAACACCACCTGCGTGACGGGAAGATGAACGCACCTGTCCATACAGTGCCTCGACATGCGTCTTTACGTGAGGGTATTCTAGCAAGAATCTCTGCAAAGTGTCTGAGAATTGCATAACTTCTTCGAACGTTGGCGTGTAAACACCAGCAGTGATATTGTGCTTTGCCTTTGCCTTTGGAGTCGCCTCCATCATCATTCTTCCAGTCACATTGTTCACCTCGTTAAAAGGAATCTTGTAGAACTTGGAAATATCCTTGATAAGAGAGCGCAACTGCAAGGTGTTCCAGTTTGTAATTGGAACAACGGTATTTTCACCCCACTCTTCAACCAACTTTTCTTTAAGCTCCATTGGCGAACTTACATCATAATCAATATCTGGATAGTCTTTTGCATCGGAGCGTAAAAACCGAGAAAAGAGAAGCCCATACTTAATTGGATCTACCTGTGTAATACCAAGTACATAAGCAACGAGTGAACCTGCTGCTGAACCTCTGCCTGGACCTGTGAGTTGCTCTTGTGTTGCTCTATCAGCTATCGCCTTCATTGTCAAGAAATATTTAGAGAAGCCTCTGTCTGAAATAACATTCAACTCCAGCTTGAGCCTCTCAACATATTCTTTCTTCTTAGCTAACTTAAAATTTCTCAGTCCTTCGATAGAAGCTGCGACGAGAGCCTCATCTGCTGTCTTGCCTGGTGGGACTACAAAGTCGGGCAAACGGACTTCGTTACTTGGGTAGAACTTTTCAATCATCTCGTGAGCAATCTTGTGAGTAACGGAAATACTTTCTCTCACAAGCTCATCGTCGTATTCTACACCTGCATCTGCTGAATACTTCTTGTAGCTTTCCCACATCTGATCGCCATTCTTAGGATAAAGCTCGTAACCCACTTCTTCCACATCAATAGGAAGTTCGGTGTCCATTTCTTTACCCTTGCCCAACCAGCCTAGTTTCTTGTAAAGGATTCTGTCTTTCCAAGATTCGGAAGTAGGATAATGACTGTCAGCAGTAGAAACAAGAGTTAAATCAAACTCTTTCGCAACCTGAATAACATACTGGTTCAACTCGTGCTGCTCTGGAATATTGTTCCACTGAAGCTCTGCTAGAAACCTGTCCTTGCCGAGAATAGAAGTCATTCTTCTTGCTGTTTCCCGCATAGCATCTAAGACAACCTCTTTGCCTTCTTCTCGGTTTCTCCACATATCGCCAGCGAAGACGCCGCCAAGACAAGCGGTTGATATAATAATGCCCTCAGAGTGCTGCTCTAACATCTCATAGTCGATTCTTGGGAAGCGATAAAAGTTATCACCCTGAAAAGACTTTGAGATAAGTTGAAATATGTTTTCTAAACCTTTTTGATTTTGAGCGAGTACGACAAGGTGATGACGCCTGTTGACAATAGACTTATATGTTCTTACCTCAGTCTCAACTACAGCACCAGAAGTATTAGTATCTTTCAAGGCAGCAGCATTCTTTTTATTCTGCTTTGCCACCTCCATATCTTCTTTCCATTGTTTGATGGAAGGGTGAAAGTACGCCTCGACGCCATAGATAGGTTTGAAATCTTTACCAGACTTCTGCATTTTCTTAGCGTGTAAAACCATTTCTGCAAGCGCATTCTGGTTACCGTGGTCTGTAATAGCGAAAGCGTCCAAGCCATTATCATAGGCTGAGTCCATGTGTTCCGATACATAACCAAGCGCATCAAAAGGAGAACCTCCGACTGAGTGTGCGTGAAGCCCTACGAATGGTAAACTAGACTGAAGTCTCTCTGTCATTTCTTCTCCTCTAAGATATTATTACAAACAGTTGACATCTCTTCTGCCAATTGCCTGATGCTTTCTTTTTCTTCTTCAAAAGTCTCATACATAATATGACTGATTGCTTCTTGAAATTCAAGAAAAAAACGAACCTGATCGTTAGTAAGGCTTGATGATACAAGTGGAAAACCAACCCTCTCCTTAATGTGATACGGTATATTGTCATACACTGATTCGTAACTTAAAACATTTTTCGCCATTCTCTTTTCCTCCTCTTAAATCTCGTTATTGCTTCTGGTTTTTCTAGATTAATGTTGCTTCCCATAAGTTCTCGGTATCCTTGAAACTTATCTATCTCGTAGTGCTCTCCAACCTCTACTTTGTGGAATTTGTCTCCATCATAGACGTTCTCAAACACTTTGTCAAGAGAAAAGAACCTGCCTGTGAAAGATTCTGATACTGGACGCTTTCTTCTTTTGCCTTCTTCATCTGTGAACTGATAGCCCACTTCCATACTCTTGAAGTTCTTGGTTCTCTCTTCAACCTGC
>VMHT01150432.1_pt1 | contig 33419 bp, 26 predicted proteins | sample 4693611 | NCBI WGS metagenome assembly VMHT01 (sample SAMN12280063, study PRJNA550983) | marine metagenome | isolation source: seawater sampled from same location over 5 years 0.02-0.2 micron viral filtrate | place: USA: collected off the coast of southern California halfway between the port... ...
CAGTAAATTATCATTCAACGATGCTGCTGGTGGGGAGAACATAGTTGCATCAGCAGATGGTCATTTAGAAGTAAATGCAGGTACTACGTTAGACGTAACTGCTCCTACCGTGCAGATAAACGCCTCTTCAGTCTTTGATGTCAACGGCAATATAGATGTGTCTGGTACGTACACTGGTGGTGGTCTTATGACTACAGGCGGTAACATAGTCATACCAAATGCCGGTAATATAGGTTCAGCTAGTGACACAGATGCTATAGCTATTGCCTCTGATGGGCAGGTAACTTTAACACAAACATTAACAGGTACAGCTGCAAACTTTAGTGGTGTGGCTACAGCTACTACATTTGAACCAGACGGTGACACAGCCGCAGGAGACAACGCAGCGATTGGTTACACAGCCGCAGAAGGTTTGATCTTAACAGGTCAAGGCTCAACAAACGATGTTACGATTAAGAACGATGCTGACGCTGATGTTTTAGAAATACCAACAGGCACAACAAATGTCACGATTGCTGGCAATTTAGGTGTTGGTGGCACTGTCACGGCTGGTGGAGTAGTCACAGCCAACGCTGGAGTAGTTGTAGACAACATCACCATAGACGGTACAGAGATAGACTTATCTTCTGGTGATCTGACGATTGATGTAGAGGCTGACATTATTCTGGACGCTAAAGGTGGTGATATTCTACTTAAAAAAGACACTGCACATTGGGCGTCTATTTTTACAAACGGGACCGACACTTTCATTCAAAGTATGGTTAATGTTGGAGATTTATATCTATCAGGTAAGGATAGCGGTGGAAGTGGAATAAATGCACTGGTCCTCGACATGGGTGATTCTGGTAAAGCTACGTTTAACAACGCAGTATTGGTAAGTGGACAGATACTTGCACACCAAACAAACGTAGGAGTGTTTGAGTACAATAGTAATGTTACAAAGATACATTCTTACGGTGCATCATCTGGTACTGGACAAATACAATTCTTAACAGGTGGCGGTGGTGGCTCTGCTGACAGTTTAGCCATGACCATAGATAATAGTCAAAACGTTAGTATCGCCAACGGTGATCTTACTATTACAAGCACAGATGCGGCATCTACAACTGCGGGTCCAGTATTAACCCTTGCTAGAGATGGGGCCAGCCCAGAAGATGATGACCTTATGGGTCAAATACTCTTTAAAATGGATGATGACGCAGGGAACCTATCTACTTTTGCTAAAATAGACGTTGTAGCAACTGACGTAAGCAATGGTAGTGAGGATGCTAGAATAGATTTTATTGCTGCAAAAGATGATAGCTTTAGTCCGGCCTTGAGTATTGCTGGTCAGAGCGTGGGGATTGGGACGATTTCGCCTAGTGCAAAACTAGAAATAGACCAAGGTTCTGCATCAAGCCCACTGGCGTTGAAAATTACTGGCAGTAGTTCTCCCGCTCTCAATATTGTTGAGGCCACTGGAGTTACAGCACACGTTGCAACCGATAGTGCTGGCGTTTATGTTGGCTCATCAACAAGCCATCCACTTGTATTACGCACAAATAATACGGAGAGGGTCAGGGTAGATACGTCAGGTCGGGTGGGCATCGGGGGAACCCCTAACACCAACTGGCGTAATGATATAGCAGATCAAGAAGTTCTTATGCTTGGCACTGAGGCTACTCTTTTCTCAGATTCGGGAGTAACAACTGCCCTTTTAAACAATGTTCTTATAAATAATGCTGATACGTTTGTGAACATATCTGAAAGAGGAGCTTCTCAGTATTTTCAATACCAAGGGGCGCATAAGTGGTATACCGCAGCTTCTGCTAGTGCTGGGTCAAGTATAAACACAGAATTAACCACTCCAAAAATGACACTGGATGTGTCGGGCAATCTGGGGATTGGCACAAGTTCAATTGACGGTACTTTGCACTTAGATGCTGGAACAAGCACTGACATAATTATTGAAAAAGACAATGCGGGTTATGGGGCATTAAGGTTTCATAATGATGGAAGCCAAGTGTCTTATATCCTACTTGATAACGCAGAAGACATGACATATTATGGTGGGTCTGGTGTTAAACATATATTTTACGCTGGCGGCGCAGTAACCATGACGCTTGACAGCGGTAATGTTGGGATTGGAGCAACTTCCCTTAGCACGAAACTAGAAGTAGCAGACAATAATGCTGGTGCAGCTATAATACGGATACGCAGAACTGATGTATCTGATTCAGACGTTGATTTAAAGGCAGGTGGCGGCTCAGACGGCAAAGCATTTGATATATCCGTTAATCAAGCAAACCGTTTTCGCATCGACAGCAGCGGCAGTATTTATTCAGTTCAAAGTGGCACTAACAATTTAAGGTTCGGTGAAGATGCAGGTGTTGCTTTAGGTGGTAGTTCTCAAAACAATATTTGTATTGGCAAGGGAGCATTAGATGCTTTAGATGAGGGAATCAACAACATTGCAATAGGTGTTAATGCACTAGGAGCAGACCAACACGGTAGAAAAAGTGTAGCTATTGGTGCTTCTGCCTTAGAATCTCAAGTATATACCGCAGACACTGACGTCAACAATGTTGCAATAGGTAATGGCGCAGGTTCTGGGGTAAATGGTGCGGTACAATGTACCCTTATAGGAGCTGGCGCTGGTAGTGGTGCTACCATGACAGGCGATAATAATGTTTGTGTAGGTTATGCGTCAGGTAATCTTTTACAAGGAGGATCAGAAAACGTTTTTATTGGTAACGAAGCAGGTGATGGTGGTGCTACAGTCAGCAGTTCTGTAGCTGTTGGTTTTCGTGCATTAAGTGCAAATGCTGGTAATGGAAACACTTGTGTAGGCACAGAAGCAGGAAAAGTAGTTACTGGTCAAAATAATGTAATTATAGGAAATCAAACTGCGGTCCAATCAACTTCTTGTGATGATTCTGTCATTATAGGTAAAGGTGCTTGTAATAGTGTTGATATGACAGGTCACGATAATATAGTTATAGGTTCTGGTGCTGCAAATAATCTAACAGGTGCTAGAAATGTAATTATTGGTAAGGATGCTGTTTCTACTACCACTAATTTAACTAGTGGGACAGACAATATTTTTATTGGAATTGAAGTAAAAACAAATAGTAGTGCAACAACTAATGCTATCTGTATGGGCGATGGTGTCACGGCTGTAGGTAATGAAAATTTTACCTTTGGACATACAACCACTGATAGTAATATTGCGTTTGGTGCTACTAGCATTACTGCTCCATCAGATGAAAGATATAAAGAAAATATACAAACAGCTACAGCAGGACTTTCATTTATAAACGATTTACGTCCTGTAACTTTTCAGTGGAAAAAAGAAAAAGATATTCCGACAGATCACGAAGCATATGTTGAGGGTTCTGATACAAGAGTTATGTTAAGCAATGGTGAAACCAATCACGGTTTTATTGCTCAAGAAATTAAAGCAGTTATTGATGCACACTCTGAAATTAAAGATGGTTTTAAAATGTGGAGTGCGGAGCAACGTGAAGATGCTGAAGGTAATCCTGTAGAAAATACAAGACAGAGGTTGGCTCCATCAGAACTAATACCAATACTTACAAAAGCAATACAAGAACTATCAGCAAAGAACGATGCCTTAGAAGCACGTATAGCAACACTAGAGGGGTCATAATATGGCTATAACTTTCACATGGGGAGTAAATCATCTCAAGGTTATACAAAGTCCAAAAACAGATTTTGTAAATACTGTGTATTGGTATGTTGAAGGTGTTGATTCTGATACATATAAAGTAACAGTAGGTAAGAAAGGAGAGGAAGGTGAAAGCACTAGAGAATTAATTGATGTTCCTTACAGTTTAGAAAACACAGGTATACTTAGCAATTTAAAACAAGGAGAGTCTTTTACAGCCTTTTCTGATTTAAAAGAAGCGGATGTAGTTAGATGGGTAAAAAATATTTTGGGTGAAGAGTATATTACTAACGTAGAAAAAAGTATTACTGATAAAATAACTTCTATGAAAAATCCATCTACAATACCTGTTCCAAAAGACTTACCTTGGTAACATTGGAGTATAAATATGGCAATAGAATACACATGGACAGTAAGTCAAACTGAATACGAAACGACAAGCGGAAGCAAAGGCATACAGGTTTTGCACTGGCGCTGCACAGCCGTAGATGGCGATCACTCTGTAAGCAGCTATGGCACAACAAGTCATACACCGAACCCATCAGACAGTGGCTATATAGCTTATGAAAGTGTCACACAAGCTAACTGCATTGCTTGGGTACAGGCACAGGTAGACAAGGATGCTATGGAAGAAAATCTCAAGAAGGGCATAGATAACCTTAAAAATCCACCAACCATGAGCGGAACGCCTTGGGCCGCTTAATTTTAACCTAAAAGGAGATCACGATGGCTGAGAAACAAACAAAAACCATTTCGATCAACGGCACAGACTACACTGAAGACCAACTAACAGATCAACAGAAGGTGATGATTAACCACATTGCTGACCTAGATCGTAAGATCGGTTCAACACAATTTAACCTAGACCAATTGCAAGTTGGTAAGGGCGCGTTTATGGAACTGTTAAATAGGTCTTTAGAAGAACCAATAGCAGAGGCTGCTGAATAATGGATAAACGCACTGTACACTCTGCGCATCAGCGCATCGATGGATTGGAGAAGGAAATCGTGGCTATCAAAACTGAAATGGACATCCAGTTTAAAGATTTGTTTAACCGCGTAAAACGCCTTGAAGCCATCTTAATTGGGGCCAGTGCGTTTATTATTGCGCTTCTTATTCGTATGAATATGTTGGCCTAATGATCTGTGCGCTCACTGCAATGTTGGTGGGCGTATACACTTACGGTGAGTTATATACCGCCTGCGTCTATAGATGCCCCAGAGAGGTATCTAAATTTTATTATCATTACCCCCACGTTCTACGTGTGCCTTACAATAGTGGATGCCCCGTTTGGGCCAAGGTAGGTGAACGTGTATGATAGACCCATTTACAGCACTAGCGGCGGTAAAATCTGCTGTTTCTGCGGGTAAGGAACTCGTTAACGTCACTAAACAAATTGGTGAGTTTTTCGATGGCGTTGATGATTTACGTGCAGCACATGAAAAAAAGAAAAATAGTCTGTTCTCGGGGTCTGACGAGAATGCGATGGAAACTTTTGTGAATTTACAAAAGGCTAAAGATGCAGAGGAAGAACTAAGACAAATTGTAATTGCCACCAGAGGGTTTAGCGCTTGGGGTGAATTGCAAGCTATAAGGGTTCAAGCTAGAAAAGACCGCAAAGCAAAGGTAGAAGCAGAGAGGAAACGCAAAGCAAAACTGGTTGAAAGGATTGTTATTTATGGTGGCGCTGTAATTATTGTTTCGATTTTAATCGGGATTACCGTTGTAATTATTTTGGCTAAACAAGGCAGAATTTAATGTCTGATGGTGTATCAGGAGTAGGTAATGCACCATTTAATGTGGGTAGCGACATTCACGAACAAACGCGTGCACGCGAACGCATAGAAAACCACCTTGTAGAACAGAGGGTGGAGAAAGAGCATAGGGCTAACCACAACCATTTGGAGGCTCTTGTAAAGCAACGATTGGACTTACAGGAAAGTTATGATAGGTTCGGACGCAAGACCAATGCAGATAGGCCGCAAGGCACCAAGTTGAACATAGAGGTGTAACATGACAAATACCTTTGAAAAAATTCTGCAGTATAAACTCATGCCACGTATTATGATGTTGGTTATGACCATCATGTACATTCGTGTAATTAATTGGGGGATGACACTAGACGATCTAAGCACTCAACAGAGTGCCATGATTAGCGTTGTTAGCGGTGCGATGACAGGCACAATAGCCGTGTGGTTGGGGTCTGAGAAATGAGATGGTTCTTGGGTTTTTGCTGGTCGTATATATTGACAATAAAGAATTGGATATTAACGGTGTGGCAGCGTTTAGGGACATTCATCGTTGCGCTTATTTCGCGATTGAAATTGAAAAAACCGGACACGTCTACACCTACAAAAACAACTACTACCGTAGCAGCAAAATCAAAGCGCACTGCGAACCAAGGTTCTTCTCGAAAGAAACCAAATTCTGGGACTAAGAGGAAAAAGAAATGATAACATTGTTAGGCAGTCTGCTTGGCTTCGGTACATCTTTTTTGCCCGAGGTTCTTAACTACTTTAGAGCAAACCAAGAACATAAACACGAGCTTGAAAGAGCACAGCTTGAAATGGACCTGATGTCCAAACGCGCTGAATTAAAACTTAGTATTATGGACAAAGAGGCTGATATTAAAGAAACAGAGGGGCTATACAGACATGATAGCATTGATGCGGGAGGTTTTATTAACGCATTACGAGGTTCTGTCCGCCCTGTCATTACTTATTGCTTTTTTGGCCTTTTCGTTGCCATCAAGGTAACCGCGTTGTTGGCCTTGCTTGGTGTTGGGCATGACATGGGCCGTGCTTTATCTCTTATATGGGATGATGCTACGGCTGGGCTGTTTGCCGCTATTATGTCATTCTGGTTTGGTAATCGTGCAGTCAGCAAATATATGAAGGTGAAACCATGAGTTTTAAACTTAGTCAACGCAGTCTTGATAGGATTGAAGGTATTGATGAAGAGCTTCATGCTCTAGTTTGTGCCTCTATTCATAATACACCCTATGATTTTGGTATTCCACATTTAGGCGGTCTTCGTACTATTGAAGAACAACGCAAACTAAAAGAATCTGGTGCATCAAAGACCATGAAAAGCAAACATCTTGAAGGTAATGCTTTTGATTTTATGGTTTTTCTTGGGCCTAGAGTTTGTTGGGAACTAAAGTTCTACGATGATGTTGGCGATGCCATTGTAAAAACAGCGCGTGAGCTTGGCATTAAACAGCTAAAATGGGGCGGTGCTTGGCATATTGATAACATTTTAGAATGGAATAATACACTACTTGAGGCACATAACGCTTATGTTAAACTTAGAGTAGATCAAGGACGCACCCCATTCGTTGACATGCCGCACTTTCAAAAAGGTGTCTAACTATGCCCTTAAAAAAGGTAACTTTTAAATCTGGTGTAAATAGAGAAAATACTCGTTATACTAACGAGGGGGGTTGGTTTGAGTCCGACAACATAAGGTTTAGACAGGGTTCTCCTGAAAAGATCGGTGGTTGGACACGCATATCAGAAGCTACGTTTCTCGGGCTTGCACGGTCACTTCTTAACTGGATTACATTAGGCAGTCAGAACCTAGTGGGTGTTGGCACGCACCTAAAGTTTTACATAGAAAACGGCGGGGGTTACAACGATGTGACCCCGTTACGTGCCACTACAAGTGCAGGAGATGTTACGTTTAGTGCAGTATCTTCTACCCTTAACGGTGCTATAAACGCTTCTATTACAACTATAACACTGGCTGATACCACAGGGTTCCCTGCAGCAGGTAAGATTATAGTGGATAGTGAAGTCATAGATTACTCAGCTATTAGCAGTAATACATTAACAGGTTGCACTAGAGGTGCTTCTTCCTTGGTTGCGGGTACATCTACAGCTTCTACAGCAGCTTCTCATAGTGATGGCGTAGCGGTGGGATGTTTTAGTGTTACAGTAACAGATAATAGTCATGGAGCTAAAATAAATGACTTTGTTACATTTAGCGGAGCGGCGTCCCTTGGCGGTAATCTGGTTGCTAATATACTTAACCAAGAATACCAAATAGAAAGCGTTGTAGACGCGAACAATTACATAATACTTGGCAAAAGTTTTAGTGTAGAAACTATAACAAACGCTGCATATACAAGCGTAGCTAGCAGCAGTTCGGACTCAGGAAATGGTGGTAGTTCTGTTGTTGGCACGTATCAGATAAACTCAGGTGCATCCTCTGCTAACCCACTTGTTGGTTGGGGCGCTAGTGGTTGGGGATCAGGTGCTTGGGGTCAGGGTGAGTCCGATACAGAGGCATTGCGTGTATGGTCACAACAAAACTTTGGTGAAGACTTAATATTTGCACACCGTAACGGTGCCATGTATTATTGGGATGCGTCTGCAGCTAGCGGTGACCTTGCCACGCGTGCAGTAGAACTGACAACATTGGCGGGTGCCTCTGACGTACCAACAGTTGTTAACAATATCCTTGTATCAGATATTAACAGGTTTGTGTTTTGTTTTGGTACTAATGTGCTAGGCAGTCCGTCTAAAGACCCCATGTTGATCCGGTGGTCTGACCAAGAAAGCGCGGTAAACTGGACGCCCAGTGCAACTACACAAGCAGGCAGTCTTCGTTTGTCAAGAGGTACAGAAATTGTAGCGGCACAACAAGCACGGCAAGAAGTTTTGGTTTGGACTGATTCTTCACTTTATTCTCTGCAGTATGTGGGTGCTGGGTCGGGCGTGTGGGGCGCTACTATTGTAGGTGAACAAACCTCTATTGCTTCACAGAACGCTGTGGCCTACGCTAATGGTGTTTCGTACTGGATGGGTAAGGACAAGTTTTACAAGTATGATGGTCGGGTGCAGCCACTGCGTTGTGACCTTAGAAAGTATATATTTACAGACTTTAACGATCTGCAGTATGTGCAAGTGTTTGGTGGTAGTAATGAGGCGTTCCATGAAGTGTGGTGGTTCTACTGTTCTGCATCTTCGTCTGATATAGACAGGTATGTTATATATAACTACTTAGAAGACATATGGTACTATGGAAATATGGCTCGCACTGCATGGTTAGACTCTGGCCTTAGAAGTTTCCCACTTGCAGCCACATATAACTCTGTGCTTGTGGACCATGAAAACGGCATTGATGACAACGAGACAAGCACACCCGCAGCTATCACCGCATCTATAACGTCTGCACAGTTTGATTTAGAAGACGGACATCAGTTTGCTCTTGTATCTAGGATGTTTCCTGATGTGTCCTTTGAAGGGTCTACAGGTGACACACCTACAATAACTATGACGTTGTTCCCTCTTAATTCGTCAGGTTCTGGCAGAAACAGCCCCGCATCAGAAAGTGGCGTAAACTCAGGTACAGTTGTGCGGTCAGCAAGTTCACCTGTAGATGTCTTTACGAGCCAGATACATACTAGAGTCAGGGGCAGGCAGATGTCTTTAAAAGTAGATTCCAGCACAACAGGGGTTCAATGGCAGTTGGGTGCACCACGCCTTGATATGCGTCCAGATGGGAGACGGTAATGGCTAGCAATGATTATACCGTGGGGTTTGTAGCTCCTGCCCTGCCATATCCACCCAATGAATATTCTGCGTTTGAGTTTGAGCAGTTCAATAAAGTGCTTCGTTTGTATTTTAATCAGGTCGATAATACGTTACGGGATAGGTCACTAGCAAACCAAACTGATGCGATAGGGTGGTTCTTGAGTTAATGGCAAACACATATGTAAACGCAAAGGTGGACCTAACCACCACTAACGTAACTACACTCTATACTTGCGCTGCGTCTACGACTGCCATTGTAAAATCTATCATTATTTCCGAAGACAGTGGCAATGCTGATACGATTACCCTGACGATTACCAGCGGGTCAGATGTGTTTAGTTTATTTAAGACTAAAGCTGTGTCTGCTAATAACACGTTAGAGCTTCTATCGGCACCGTTAATTGTACAGGCCGAAGAAATACTAAAGGTTACCGCCGCTACTGCTAACAGATTACATGTAGTAGCAAGTATTCTTGAGGTCACGTAATGGAACAGATGGATATACCATCCGTGTTGGTAAAAGGTATTGAGAATATGGGCATGCCTATAAACTCGCCAGAAGCCATAGAAGCCATGCAAAATGTAGCCAAAGCTGGTAATAATAAAGATACAGTTTTAGATCAGTTTGGTAATACCATTTTTATTACAAGCACAAAACTTACTAAAGATAGAATACGTGTCGCGCTTGTGTCTATGTACAACGCTGATACCCTTAAAAATATGATACGTAATATATTAGAATATTTTAAAACCCTTAGAAAAAGACGTGTTGGTTTATTGTTTTTTACTATGAATGATGAAAATTTAATGCCACTAATGCGCGTTATTGGTAAAATATACCCCATACAAATTAAAAAAGACCTAAATACAGGTCGTCTTAGTGCCCGAATAAAACTATTGGGGGCAGATTAAAATGTCATGGTTTGGAATAGATATTGATTTTAACCCATTTGACGATCCGGGCGGCCCTCTTGAAATTGATTTGTATGCCTCCAATGGCTTTGATGACATAGATATTTTTGATATTGATTTAAATCCGTTTGATGCAAACGAAGCGTTAGAAATTGATATAAACGGCACTTTATCAGATATAAACGAAGCTATTGTAGAAGACCCGTTTGGCACGTTAGGTATGGTGGTATTAGCGTTAACACCCGGCGCACAACCTTGGGCTTATGCTATGATGTCGGGTGCAAGTGCTGCACAACAAGGCGGTGATCCGGGTGAAATAGTGCAGGCAATGGGTCTTAGCTACTTCGGTTCTACCGTTGGGAATGCGGTAACAAACCAAGCTACTCAATTTTTAGATGATACAGCATTAGACTTGGTATTATCTGAATCTGTAAACGAAACATTTGGGGCCACAATATCTGAAGCTTTAGGCGCAAGTGCGGGACAGTTTTCAACTACTTTAATACACACCCAAGGTGATCTTGAGGCTGCGGTTAACGCGTTTGCAACAGGGTCTCTTAATCAAGGTATGGGGATAGTTTTAGGTAGTATAGATGATTTAACAGGGACGGGTTGGGCGTCTTTAAATGATGGCGTTAAAAAGGCTATAACATCTGGGATAACCACCGTAGCACAAGGCGGTGACGTAACTGTAGGAACACTTAGTGGTCTTGTACGAGGTTATTCGGAGTCAGTTATACCTACAGTTAATAACTATATAGGGTCAACTCTTTCTGATGGGTCGCAACTGTCTGATGCAAGTATAGCTTTAATAACAGAGGGACTTGCTAGAAGTCTTAATGCTGCAGTAGAAGGCGGTGATACTACTGATGCTTTCTTTTCTAGGTTTAGAGAAAATGCTGATACAAAAATTAGGGAGTATATAAACTCTGCAGAGGGATTAAATGTAAACAGACGTTTAGACGATTTGTTTGACAATACTGGAGCTACTACGACTGCTTTAGCAGGATTAAACGAAGAGTATGGTCGTTTGTTGTCCGCACAAACTGCTTACAATACTTTAGCGGCTGAAGGAGATGATCTACGAATAAAGGCAAACAATGGTGAAATACCAGAAAGTCAGTTTTTAGAGTGGTTTAGCCAAAACGAGCAAACGCTCGTAGATTTAAAAGCTGAGTATGACGGCTATTTGGCAAACATACCTGATCTATCACAGACTTATATAGATGCCACAGGTAATATGCTGTCAGATATGGACGAGTTTACCGATGAGTTTACACCAATTACAGAGATAGCCAATGAGGTTGCAGCTACTACGTTAAACCCATTGCAGTTTGACGAAGCTAGATATAGAGAACAAAACAATATTGGCCCTGATGAAAATATATACCAACACTATTTAAATAACAAATTACAAGCTGATACAAATGCGTTTATGGCTAATATGGAAAATGTTGGTGCTGCTATAAACGATTTATCCAGCGATACTTTTGATATAAACTTGCCATCTGAACTAGCACCAATCGAATATCAAAAAGTATTACCTACCCTTAATGTAGCGCCCGAAGCCGATACAAAACCCACCATAGTAGAGGACTTACAAGCTTTAGACGCGATTGTGTTTACGGCAGATTCTTCAAATATTACAGCGCAGGAAATTATAGATAAGTTTAAAACCAACAATACTACACAGTTTATTTCTGTAGCAGATCAAATAGAATTTTTAAGTCAGTCTGTCACGTTGGATGACGGCACTGAAACTACAATAGGACAACAAATAAATAATAAAATAAATAGCATACACGAAGATTTGCAATTTTCTGAGGGGCAGTCTCTTGGCGACAAGATGAACTTAGTTATTGAGAAAACTTTAGGCACTGGGTTAGTTTCTGATTTTTTTAAAAAAACTTTAGCGCCAGCATTTGGAGAGATAATTGCGGGTGTGCCTGAAGGCGTTGCTCAGTATATAGATGAGTTTGTTCAAGCCTACCAACATGATAGTAACCCTGAGAACAACCCTTTTCTTCAAGCAATTAGCGAAAAGACAGGCAGACCTATTTCTGACTTCACCGCTAAAACAGTCGGTCTCGACATAAATGAGTTAGCTGCAGAGGCACTTGGAGATGCCCCATTTACAGGTGCTACAGATTTTGTAAATCCCTTTGTAACATATTCACAAGGGATAGCAGAAGAGCTTACAGCCAATCTAAGTTCTAGGTCACGAAAAGCTTTAGCAGATTCTCAATATACTGGGGATGTTATCTTTAAAGATTTTTATGGTTTTCCTGTTCCTGTCGGATTTGAAAATATGTCTCTAGGCGAAAACCCCAGTATTCTAGGTTACACGCTTCACGCCTCTGAAGGCATTATAGATATTGTAAGCAGTACGACTTTATATGGGCTGCTTGGAAAAAAAGGGCTTGTTGCAGGTGGTTATTTAGATGCCGCAGAAGCTACAGGGATGGCGGCACTTGAGGCTGAGAAACAAGTATACCAAGCATTACAAAACCCTGATTACATAGCTGGCGATGAGTACCAAGATTTTTTAAAAGACGCAAATGGAGATACCGCAATAGCGAATGCAGAATTGTTAGCACAAGCAAAACAGTTTGTAATAGAAGCTGGGTTGATAGATGGTGCATTAAGCGTTGTTCAGACCACTATGATTGTAAATCCCCTATCTGCAGCGGGAAATGCAGCAATAAGTTTGGGTGTAACGGCAACATCCGCTACCGCTACTGATGCTTTAAGTGAGGCTGGTGAACAAGTTCTAATAAATGCTGGATTAACTAGTGTAGATATACCTAATGTAGAACTAGGGAGCAATGTAGGCGCAGCGTTAATAGGAGGACTTACAGAAGGCTCCCCGGGCGGTGGTATGACAGTGATTAACGGGCTTACAGAGGCGTTAAGAACTGGAAGATTTAATACAGAAGATGGTAAAATCGTAGGATACACTGGCCCTATTCTAGGTGCATCTATGGTTGCATCTTCTATATCTCCAGACATAGCTATTGCAGGGTCTGATCCAGAAACTATAATTCAAAATGCTATAAAAGCTGATTTATACAGAGATGTTGCTACTTTTGTCGAGGCTTACCCAAACATAATAACAGAAGCACCACTTTCTACGGACAAAACTTTTATAGATATAAACAACCCAGAAAGTGGGTATGTATACTCTGAAGAAGACCTTGAATTAGCAGCCAGCGTAGATGGTAATTTTGTTATATTTGAGCAGGGGGTGCTGTCTACACTAACTGGTGATGTTGCTTACATAATGGAGGATATGGGGCTTACTGTAAGAGATATTAAAAATGTAGGTGCTAAAGCTTTAGAACAGATAGAAGCTAACAACCCAGAACTTTTTTCTCAGCTACTCCCTTCGCAAAAGGTGTCTTTGCAAACTATAAAAGATGCAGAAGCAACAAACAATTTCTTACAAGAAGCAGGATTAGACGCAGAAACCGCTGTAAGTGTAACAAACAATGTTACAGGGTTTGACGCCATTACCATAACACCTGATGAGGTTATTTATGAGTTAAACACGCAGCTTCCCGGCATAGAGTTTTCAGATGATGTGGTACAAGGTGCTATAGATAGTATATCAGGTGTAGGAGTTGACAGTAATATAGCTACACTTGTAGCGTCCTATACAGACCCCTACTACTTTGACACGAGTGAGATTATTGCCGCTGCACAGGCAGAAGGCATTACACTTACTGAAGAACAAGCTGAAGCATACACTACCGTTGTAGACGATGATACGAGTGAAGATGATGTTATAGATACTATAATAGAGGATGACGCTCAAGTGACCGAAGATGAAGTGCAAACGATTATAGATAATGCGATTGCAGGGTTACCCGAAACTGCAAGCCCACAAGATGTAGAAGATGCTATAGAAACCGCTATAAGCGGGTTAGAAAATTTAAGTAGTGAAGACGTAGAAGCCGCTATAGAGGCCGCGGTAGGCGAGTTAGAGAACCTGTCTGCAACTGACGTACAAACCATAGTAGACAACGCTGTCGAAAACTTGGCAACTACTACAGATGTTGAAACTGCTATACAGAATGCCATAGACGGTTTACCCGAAACCGCAAGTCCACAAGATGTAGAAGATGCCATTGGAGATGCCCTAGAAGGATTAGAAAATCTAAGTAGTGCGGATGTAGAAGCCGCTATAGAAACTGCAGTTGGTGATTTAGAAAATCTAAGTTCTAACGATGTTCAAACGATTGTAGATAACGCTGTCGAAAACTTGGCAACTACTACAGATGTAGAAACCGCTATACAAGATGCCATAGACGGTTTGCCCGAGTTTGCAACTCCAGACGATGTAGAAACAGCTATAACCGATGCTTTAGGAGATTTAGAGAACTTAAGCTCTGATGATGTCCAAACTGCTGTAGAAAATGCGATAGGTGGTTTAGAAAACCTGTCTGAAACTGACGTACAGACCATAGTAGATAACGCTGTCGAAAACTTGGCAACCACTACAGATGTAGAAACTGCTATAAATAATGCGATTGCAGAGTTACCTGAAACTGCAACTCCAGACGATGTACAAAATGCTATTGATGAGGCAATAGGTGGGTTAGAGGACGTAAGTTTAGAAGAAGTCCAAACTGCTGTAGAAACTGCAATAGGTGATTTAGAAAATCTAAGTTCTGAAGATGTCCAAACTATTGTAGACAATACAGTAGGCACGCTAGAAACTCAGGTAGGTGAAGTATCAGAAGATATAGAGGCTCTTGGTACAGACGTTGGCACCCTACAAACAGACCTCACAAATTTAATTTCTAATGTTGGTGACGTAGACGCTGCGCTTATACAACTATCTACTGATCTAGGCACTAGCGAAGAGGCCATACTTAACGCATTAGACACAACAAAAGAAGAGTTAGAAACAAGCCTTGGCGAACAGCTTACCGATGTACAAACTGAGCTTGGTGCCGATATTGATGCTATAGCTGAACTTATTGGCAAACCTGCACAAGAAGTTACTCAAACAGATGTAGATTTTGTAGTTGACCTACTAGCACAGGAAAGCATTAATGAAGATTTAACAACACAGTATGATGTTACTGGTGATGGTATAGTAACACAAGATGATGTTACGTTATTAGATCAAATACTTGCTGGTGAAGATGTGACACCCGCAGATACTTCTGTATTTGCCCCCACTGGACTATTTGCCCAACAAGCGCAAGACACGCAAACTACACAAGATTTAGTTACACAGCTTTCTACTAATATATCTACACAGATAGAGGCAGAAGCAGAAAAAGAACGAAAAGAAAGACAACAGCGTGATGTGTTAGACGCATTAGAAGCAAGTATAGTTGAAGTAAAACCACCTGACCCTTTCCAGTTGCGCTACCAATATGATGTAGGAGGGCAAAGTATATTTGCCACGCCACAGCAAGAAAGCTTGTTTGGTGGTAGTCCTTACGGTAGTAGAACATTACCTGCAGCTAATGTGGGTTTGCCGTCACAGTTTCGCCGTGCTGGAGGGTTTGCACAGGGTGGACAGGTAGAGGATGAAAATGATATGCTATTAAGAATAATTGGAGAGGCGTAATGGGCAGCTTTCTTAGTGATTACACTGGAATAGATATAGATTTTCTTGATCCACAAAGTTATTCAGATGCTTCTAACCCCATAGCACCTATTTTACTTGCCGCAGGACTTCAAGCATCAGGGCTTACAGACCCAAAAATAAGGCCCACTGGGTATCAAGGCAGTATACCGGATTATACGGTAATGCGTGAACGAGTGCCTGATACATATGACCCTGATAGAAGGCCCGGAAGTAGCGGGCAAAGGTATTTTACACAGACGCAGTTTAAACCAACCGCAGATGTAACCGCCGCAGAACCCATGTCGGCAGAAGGATTGGCAGCTTTAAACAAAGCAAACCCTGCACGTCAAGAACGTAAACCTGTTACCACTATGGCTAAAGGCAAAACAGATCAAATTACCACTATGGCTAAAGGGGGTATAGCAAACCTTGCTAAAGGTCGTTACCTAGCAGGTGAAACAGATGGTATGGCTGATAAAGTACGTGCTAATATAGATGGAACACAAGAAGCACGGTTAAGCGATGGCGAATATGTAATACCTGCGGATGTGGTTAGCCACCTTGGCAACGGCAATTCTGATGCAGGTGCAAAAGTGTTAGATAAAATGTTAGCAAGGGTACGTAAGGTACGTACAGGCAACGAAAAACAGGGTAAAGAGATAGACCCTAAAAAGTTTTTACCTGCATAGAGGTGATTTATGGCTGAAGATGCATTCAATTTAGACAGCGTTGACCCTCTAGCAGGGTCAAAATCAGGTGTAGAAGGTTCTATATCTCCATTTTTTGGAGATTATGTATCGGAAATGTTGGGTCGTGGGCAAGCACTTGGTACTCAAGACTATCAAGCCTATACGGGTCCATTAACGGCAGGTGAATCAGACTTACAAAGTGCAGCGTTTCAAGGTCTAGCTGGTTTAACATTGCCCACGGATGACATGGGTGTAAGTGGGTATGAACCAAAAACATTTGCGGATTTAACGACTGAAGAACAGACAAGTTATATGAATCCGTATCTTATGACAGCTTTGCAACCTCAGATAGACGAAGCACGCAGACAATCAGAAATAGATCGTTTGGCAAATGCATCACGTTTAACTCAAGCAGGTGCGTTTGGAGGATCACGTCAGGCTGTACTAGACGCTGAAAACCAACGTGCGTTACAGGCAAACTTAGCAGGTATTACTGGTAGGGGGTACGAACAAGCTTATAGAGATGCGCTTAGTCAATTTAACAGAGAACAAGACCTTGATATGACGGCTCAAGATAAGATTAATCTGTATGGTACAGAAGGTATACGCCGATTGGCTGATTTAGGAGCTACCCAAAGAGGTATTGAATCTGAAGGTATAACAGCAGATCGTTTGCAGTTTGAAGAAGAGCGAGATTTTCCATATAAACAAGTACAATATATGCAATCTCTTCTACAAGGCATGCCTGTAGCAGCAGAATCTTACAGTTATATAGAACCCAATATGCTAGCTAATATATTGGGAGGTACTGGTGGCATTATGAGTTTGTTTGGAGAAGTTGCAGGGCTATCGACTTCAACAGACAAAAAAACTTCAGCAGGGGCAGGTTAAACCATGGCTTTGGAAACTGGTGGATTAGATTCTCAAATAGATCAACGTATAGATGCCTATCGTAGTAACCCCGAGCAGCTACAACAGCGGTATGCACAAAACAAAGAACTAGTTGACCTGTTGGCTTTACAAAAACTCAAGTCTGAGAAAGATGCCGTTGCACGTGACATGCAAATGAAGATGCAGCAGCAGCCGCAGACCATACGCCAACAGCGCGAAAGTGAAATGCTCCAACGCACTAAAGATGATATGGTTAAACAAACCTCTGGCATACTGGCTAAAAAACAAGGCGACCAACAGAAACGTTTAAGAAAATTAACAAGTGGTAAGCCCACTGCTATGAATAGGCCCACTGCTATGCAAAGTGGTATCGCAGGACTTACAGGTATGCCGGGTATGCCTAAACGTCCTATGCCTAAAAGATTAGCTGGTGGGGGTATTGTTGGGTTTGCTCCGGGAGGTAAAGTTAGCACGTTAGATAAGATAGCTTTAACACAAACGTTAGGTGAAACAGCAGCTAGTGGCCTTATAAATTCGTATGAGCGAGGTGAGATAAGTGAAGGCAGTTTTAATGAAAGAGTTCGTATCGCTAAAAAAGAAGTAGGGGGTCCATCAAGAGGGCTTAGTAAAACTGTAGCCGATTTAGTTCGGGTTGGTAATAAACCAGCTTCTGAGTTAGTAGATTATAATCCTGACGCACAAAGGGCTGTTTTGCCAACTGCACCTACTATGACTACCGGACCTAATTTATCAGTACCTTCACTAAACACACTTTCACAAAAAACTTTGCCTACAATGGGTGGTGTAGGTGCTTTGCCAACAGATCAAAGCATAACAACGCAACCACTTAGATCGCCAGAAAAAACATCTCCGACAGACAGGGGTATAATGGCAGCGTTGCAAGGGTATAGAGCAGCCGAAGATGCCACAGGTAACGTAGGTATTGCTGATAGCCAAGACGCGTTTTACGCAGGAGCAAAAGCAGCAGATAAAATAACGGGTCGCGCAGAAAAAGCGCAGCGGTTCCAAGACATGCAAGACAAACTAGCGGCTTTTGAAGAAGCTAATTATAGTCCTGAACAGCAACAGTTTGAGCGCGTTGCTGGAATATTGGCTGGAGCGGGTGGTGCTACAAGTCTTGGTCAGATGGGCAAACAAATGACATCTGCTGGAATTAACATACGTAACAGGCAGAAAACAAAATCATTTGATCGCATGATACAAGCTTTTAATACTGAAATTGCAGGTATGGACTTGGATCAACGCCTAAGCACTTCTGCATTAAACACAGCAAGCACACTCTTTAGTGAGGATCAAGCTAACAAACGAGCATCTATAGCCGCTGCACGAGCGGGTAATATAAAAGCATTTGATGCCGCTATGAAAATGGTTGATGCTAGACGTGCTGATGCTGCAGCAGATAGGGCGTATGAGTTAGATGAAAGAGGGTTGGCAATAAAAGAAAAATTGGCAAATTTTGAGGGTCTGGGTTTAGAATTAAGAAAAGATAAACTTCTCTTAGATGGTCAGTTATTAGATATACGCAGAGAAGAACTTAGTGCAAAATTAAAAGGGTTAGACCAACAAAGAGCTACTACATTATTTACTTCTTTAATGAAGTTTACTTCTGATACAAAAATTTCACAGGCAGACCAGATGATAGCTGGAATGGATACAGAAATTGCTACTCTAACAGAACGATTGTCTCAGGCACAATTGGCAAGTAAAGAAGAAGATGTAAAAGCCTTTACAGAAGAACTTGCTAGATTAAATAAAACTCGCATGGAGTTTGTAGGCTCACTAAGTAATGCCATTTTGCAAGATGTAAATTTGGGTGGTGGATTTACCATGTATGACCTTCAAAAATCTCTTTTAGAAAATCCTTACATCCAAGAACTTGTAAATCCATCAAGAGTTACATCTGTTAACTAATTAGAGGCATTGAGTTACTATGGGTATTTTTCAGGTAGACTTTGCTGATGGTAATTCTATTAGGGTTGAAGCACCAAGGGATGCTACAGAAGAAGAAATTAAACGTCTAGCTAGGCAGATATTATCAGAACAAGAAACCCGTCTAACCACTAGAACTGAAGATCAGACAAAGAGCCTTGCGCTAGAAGATTTTGCACGTTCTTATGAGCCAGCAAGGTATATACCACCAACCGTAGAAGATGATGGTACTTTTACAGGTAGATTTTTACGCGGTATTCAAACAGGAGCCGTTGGAACTTTTGAGTCTGCTGCGCTAGGTGCAGCCACTGCATTAGATGAAGGCGCAGAGTTACGTGCTAGGGATAATATACAAGGTATAGCAGGGTTATTAAAAGCCGATGATGAAGGGGCAGATACTTTTGCGTACCAACTAGGTTCAGGTTTTGGTAGTTTTGCAGGTTTCGTGGGTGCTGGTATCGGTGCTGCTGCTTTAGCCCCATACGCAGGTTTAGGTATTGTAGGCGCGGGTATAGCTGGCACAGCCACTGCTGTAGGTTTAGGTTCTGCCGCAGGTGCAGGTGAGGCTAGTGAGCGTGCTAGAGCATTCGGTGCTACAGAGGCAGAACGCTCTGCTGCAGCAAGGCGTGGCGCTGCTATAGGCTCACTTGAAGGTTTACCTGTTGGGCGTCTTGCTATACGTGGTGCTGCTGCACTTGATATTGTTAGCCCAATCGTAAATAAAATTGCCCCTGCCATAGGCCAAAGAACAGCTAAAATATTCGGGGATCGTATAGCTAGTGCTCTTGGCACTGCAGGTATTGAAGGCGCACAAGAAACTGCTTCTGCAATATTACAAAACTTAAACGAGCGTGGATATAACGAAGAAGCTGCCATTGTTGGCGAGGCGTTTAAAGAAGGCGGTATAGGCGCTATTGTTGGTGGAACTGCTGGGTTGTTACTTGGTAGACGTGGTGGCCCACAAGTAGATGCACAAAGTGACGAAGAGATAATAGACGAGTTAGCGGGAACACGCCAAAAAATAGAAGCTGTTAAGCAAGACGCACAACTACTTGAAGGTGAAAGAGAAAACGAATTACGTAGTCTGTTACGAGAAGAACTACCAAAAACAGAAGGCGCGGTTACTGGAGAAATACGTGCTAAACTTGACACATTAGGTGGGTTGAAGTCAGAAAGTGACCTTGAAATATTAAGAGAGGAAGTTGTAGCCGCACGAGAAAGACAGGGTATATACGAAATACCTGCAGATAAAGTGCAACTGCCCGTAAGCTTAGAACAACTTAATCAAGCTATGCGAGGAGAAACATCAGAGCAGAGGCTTGAAGTGCAAGACCCTGACAGGCTAAAAGCAGCGGCGGCACGTGCTGAAGCAGGGATACCTGCCTTGATAACCAAAGAAGGTGAAGTGCTGTCAGATTCCGCTAAAGATGTAGCTGGTTTAGAAAATCTTGGCATAATGACCCAGCTACGGCTAGAGGAAGAAGCTACAAGACAGGAAAGAGCGAGAAAACGGGCAGAAGAAAGTGCCTTAGCACGCGATGATGTAAAGGCATATGAAGAACCTGACTTACTTGCAGATGAATTAGAAAGCACTGCAGAAAAACGCCCTGAAGCAGCACTACGTGACCAGTTACGTAGACAAGGGGTAGAGGTGCCACAGCGTACATCCGTTGAGCCTGCAAAAACAGAGGCAGAACGTGAACAAAATTTTAACGATCTTTTACGCGAACAAGCACGAAGAGAGGCTGCAGAACAGACACAAAAAGAAGCAACTGCGGAGACTGCACAGGGTAAACTCGCAACAGACAGAGCGACACAAACTGAAGCTATACGCACAAAAATACTTCAGAACACGGTGGCTAATGCAGGTGAGGTGCGTAAACCAAAGGCGTTACAAAACTTATTTGAAAAGGCTTTAATAGAAGAAGGTCTGACTAATACTAAAGCTACACCTGCAGAGGTAGAAAGTATACGCCGTGCGTCTAACGTAATACGTGCAAAAGACCCAGTAGCAGAAACTGAAGCTAGACAAGAAGCTGTAAAAGACCCAGCACAAATAAATTTAGAGAATCGAGTTAGCCCCGACAGAAAAAACAAAGTAGATTTTACCCCGTTAAATGCCGCAGAGGATTTAAAAAATGTCACTGGAAGAAATGCACCTACCACCTCACCTGACGATGCAGGACGTGGAGAAGGCGATGCAGGTGTTAGAACAAGTGTGGAAGCAGGACCAAAAGACGTTCAAGCCACCACAAGGACTGACGCATCTGACAGCGAAAGATTGGGAAGTGACGGGGCTGATGCTCCAAGTGTTGTTAGTGCAAAAGGAAGAGAGCCAACTACACTAGATTTTGCTACCGCTGCAAAAGTACAGCAGTGGATGAGAAGCACTGATAATCCGTTCACGGGTGCGCCTGTCACGCTTTCAGATTTAAAAGATGAGAGCGGAGAATTAAAACTAGCGGAAAACTATTATAAACGCGCTACTGCAAATTACGACCAGAAATACGGCATTCGTCCAGACGTTAACGGGCTACCACATCGAAGAACCCCTAGTGCAAAGTGGGGTGGGCAAGATTTTGTAGAGGCACTTAAAGAAGCAGAAGCCTTGGGTGATGCTGAAATGGTGCAAGCAGTTAAAGAAATAGATAGAACAGCTACAGAGTTAGGTGCGGTCCAAGACATAGGAGCTAGACCAGCCGAAGATGCGAAACGCAATCTGAAAGATATGTTCCCAGAATATGCAGAACAGATTGATGCCGATGTTTACAGCTTTGTTAAAGAGGCGTTGGACACACCAGTTGATCGCATCGAACCTACGTTTAAACCAGAGCAAATAAAACAAGAAAAACCAAAACCAAAATCAAAGTTAAAGGTCGTTCCCGGTAAAACAAAGAAAGACCTTCCTGTAAAACCTGTTACAGGTAGAAAAGTTTTACCTGTTCTTGACGTTAAAAAACGGACCACCAAGGCACTAGCCCCTGAAAAACCTATACGTAAAAAAACTGAAGTAGACGAGACTGTACGCGAAAACACAATTAACAGGTTGTTTTCCAGAATATTTAGTAAATTACTATCTACTGATGCTTTAACGTTTTCTATGAATGTTGCGACACCTAGAATGCAAAGGTTAGCACCTGAAGGGTGGTTGAGCAGAGAGGGCAAACGTAAAATACTTAGAGAACTTTCAGCCACTGATGTTGGACCTGATGGCAAAGTACAGGGTGAGTTTAAAATTAGGGAAAGAAGAAAACCCGCTAATGAGAAAGACGCACAAGACAGAAAACGCACTGAAGGTAGAAATGCGTTTCAACGTTACTTTGGTAACTATGAAATGCCAGAATACGCAATAGAGGACATACTATACCATTTAAACTCGCCAGAAGTGCAAACTAAGATAGAGGATACTGACACTGATGTTGGCGTAGGACAGTTAGGTAAAGATTTTTTTGCTGGGGATGACACCACATATCTACCGTCTTATGGGCAGAAGTCAGCTAAAGCCGCATATGATTTGTTAATGAATATAGGTCTGCCAGACCGAGATGTTAAAGCTATTGAACGCATTCTAACCGATCAAAAAATATCTATCGAAGAAATGCCGCTACAACCTGAAGTAATAGCTTTGCTACGTGGAGGTGATTTGTCTAATGCGTTACAGCGTCTACAAGCAACGATACCTAATAAATTTGTACGACAGTTTGTAAACCGCACATTGCTAGAAAACATAGGCGATACAAAAATTAAAGTGCAAGATAAAGTACAGCTAGGTGGCAATGCTGTAGAAGGTCGGTATGACCCATCTACCAACACAATTATATTAAGCAAGAAAGATGGTATGAATGTGCATGCTCTACTACATGAAGCTGCACACGCTGTAACTATAAAAAAACTGTACCGTACAAACCGCAAAGGCGAAACTGTATTGCGAAATACACCTGATGCGAAACGTATAGAACGATTACGTCAAAAATATGTAGAAATCCACGGAGAAAATACATACGGCACACAAGATGCAGGTGAGTTTGCTTCTGCTATTATATTAGACGAAGGGCTGCAGGATGCGCTGGATGATTTACTCGTGCAAGACGGGAATAAACTTGTAAGGGGTAGAGAAAACTTTGTACAAACTTTAATAAGAATGTTTCGTGGTAGGGGTACGCAGACTAAGGGTGTTAATGACCTTATCAATGCAATCGTATCACCATCTGCAGAACACGCGGGTATGCGATCATTTTATCTTGCTGCTAAATCTCCCGAAGGGTCGAGAGAGATATTAGATGACGTACCAGAAGTACCTATAAAAGCTGATAAAAATTACTTTGAACGTGCTAGATCAGAGATATTAGGTCCAGCTACTCCTGACTTTGTAAAGAACGGGTATCTGGCTCTGCAGGACGCGTATATATTAGGGCAGGTTGCAAAAGATAAAATACCGTTTGCACCACAACTTAACCAGATAATCAACCAAATGTCTGGAGAGTTACGAGCGGAAAACCGTAGAGTTGATGCTCTGACTAATAAGTTAAGAGAGCTACGTAAAACAAATGATAGAGACTATAAAACACTTCGGTATCTAATACCGCATGCAACGCACCGCCGTATTGATCCAAGAGCCGCTACATTTAAAGAAGCGTGGACACCCAAGAAAGAAGACGCAGAAGATATAGAGTTAGCTAGAAAGACAGCAGAGGCAACGTATAAAGACTTACGTAAACAGTTTACAAATATGTCAGAAGAGGGGCAGAAACTCTATATGGCTGCGACTAATTTTTATGAGTCGGGCCTTAAAGATATAATGGACTCCATAGACGCAAACTTAAAAGCGGCTGGAGAAACAGATGCCAAAGCACGTAAAACAGCCTTAGAGAAACTTTTAAAGGCGATGGGTTTTAATAGGCAACGCATCAGGCCATACGCTAAATTAGAGCGCAGTGGTCCCTATAGAATGGAGTACACAACGCTGGACCCGACAACCAAAGAGATAACAACTTATGTAGAATACTTTGACAATAAACTTCAAAGACGCCGTGCTATGAAGATGTTGGATGAATATAATAAATCTTTGGGAGATAAATTACCAGCTACAGCCAAAGCTACAAAACCTATATTAGGCACAAGAGACGATTATACACGCCCCAATGCACGGCTCGACACAGGTATTGCCGCAGACATTATGAAGATTTTAAAAGCAACTAAAGCCCCTAAAGAAACACAGGAGGCTATTGCAAAAGTTGTTTTGTCTAACATGCCAGAGCGTTCATTTTTAAAAGGGTATATAGGCCGGGGAGATGTAAGAGGTTTCCTTGGAGATATTACACCTACAGGCATGGCAGAACAAAACTATGACTTGTTACAACAACTAGAACGTGCAGGTAGAGATTATTCCAGACAAAAAGTGCAGATGAAGTATGGCGCAAAACTACGTGAATTTGATAAAAAACTACTAGATGATTTTAACTACAAGACTTTGGATGACGATACAAAATTACTGCGTGATAGGTTGTTAAGAATATCCAGTTTTGCAAGTTCACCTAACATACCACAGTGGTCTAGGATGCTGACCAGTGCAGGTTTTGGCTTTACAATGGGCTTTAACATATCGTCAGCATCTTTAACATTTTTTGATGTATTTATGAGTGCATCACCATACCTGTCTAGTAGATATGGTAGAGATAAAATGTACAAAGCTTATGGACGCTCCATGAGACTTCTACATGCGGGGGGCAGACAAAGGGCCGTAAAAACTTTCGGGGCTAAAGGTGATGAAGATGCAACTGTCAATGCTGGTCCGTTAGGCAATTCAATTTCTAACATAGATTATAATGGTAAAAAACCAGAAGGCATGACAGACCAAGAGTTTAAAGACTTAGCCATAGCTGTAGAGGTGGGTGACAGAAACGCTGTATTCAACCAGACAATTACACAAGAAATGTTAGAGATAGGAGACGATCCTTTCTTTAAAAAAGGTGACGTTGCTTTTGAAGTTCTTGGTGTGAAAATACCTGTGCCTAGAGTGGAAGGCACATTGGGTTTCTTTAACAGATGGTCCAGCTTCTTATTTCATCATAGCGAACGGTTTAATCGTGAAGTGGTTTACATGTCTTCTTACATGCTACAACTGCAGAAAATTCGAGAAAGTGGCAAAGAACCCACTAAAGAAGAAATGGTGCAGGCCGCATATGACGCTGTAGATGTAACACAACTTACGCTAGGTTCTACTGCGGCTGGGGGCAGGCCCACTATTGCACAAACTGGATTTGGTAATGTGGCCTTTCTTTTTAAAAGGTTTGCCATTAGCAAATACTTTTTGATGACACGTATGGCTAATGACATAATAAAATCATACCCAGATACACCGGAGGGTAAACAAGCTAAGACCATAGCCCGTAAACAACTTACACGGTTTTTAATAACCACAGGAGCGCTTGCTGGTGTAGCTGGCATGCCGATGATGGGCATGATATCATTTATATATGATGGGATTATGGGTGACGAAGAAGACGATTTTGATAGTATGGCGCGTAAAGTGTTACGTGAAGGTGTGTATGGTGGTGCATTAAACGCCATGTTTGATGTCGAGATGTCTAGCCGTATATCAATGAACAGTCTGCTATATCGCCCACCGATTATAGATAAGGACCAAAGCAGTTTAGCAACTTTAATAGAGCAGCTAGGTGGCCCTGTGGTTGGACAATATTTAAACGTAGAACGAGGTATAGGACTATTTAACGAAGGTGAAATATATAGAGGGTTTGAAGCTATATCCCCTGCATTTTTAAGGTCTTTGCTACGTTCTGGCAGGTTCTCGGTCTATGGCGCAGAGACCCGTAGGGGTGACGAAATAGTTGATACTGGTGTATATAATAATGCCATGCAAGCCATAGGCTACGCACCTGCAGACTACATAAAAGTTCTAGGGATAAACAAAAACGAGAGACGCAAAGACCAAACGCTAACCGATAAGCGTAAGAAATTACTGCGTAGGTATAACATGGCCCTTACAGAAGGTGCGTTTGACGAAATACCTGAGATTATGAAAGACATCATAAAATACAACAGAAACCTACCACCAAGTGCCAGAGGACAAAAGCTTATATTCTTTGATAGTTTAAAGAGGTCAAGGCGTTCATTTGTTCGCACGACACAACGTATGCGAGGTGGGATGGAGTTCAAACCGTTTATGTTAGACAGCCTTGAAGAGTACGATCAAGGATTAAATTTATTTGAATAAAAATAGCCCCCACCGAAGTGAGGGCCAGTAACAGGGAGGAGAACAACAGGTAGTGTGGACCATGTTGTTAGCCACTATATATCATAGCAATCTCCACATGCGAACCCCCCACATACCATTTTCTATGCATACGTGCGTAGTTGTCTCATATTGTTTCATCTGGGCCACACGTTTGAGTTGTTTTCTAGCTTTTTCTGTATTTATGCAGGGTATAAACACTGAAGCACCGACTACAAACTTATCCCACTTCACGATAATTTTTACACCATCAGGGTCTAAGTCATCAAGTCTCAGTGGTATCATTTAACCCTTCCATCTTAACAACTATACAGTATTGAGCGGGTAGGCGTAAACTGGTGCCTGTTGTCAGACGAACATTTTTGGTGGTGGCCCCCATTTCATCTTTCAACATTTTTACTGTAGAGCCATAATTTAAAAACTGATCTACCAGATAATTTTTAAATTCTTTTGTGGGTATGGAGAGGAGTTCTGTATCTGTCTCATATCTCCCAACAATTTTTGTGCGTGGATTTTGTTCTGGGACTACCATGCTCGCAACTTCATCACGTGCGTCTTCTGTACTTTTTATCTTTAATATATTACCCCAATGTGCACCAGCAAACTCTGCTATTATGTTTGATACGTTAGGTGCAATCCCCTGCACTTCTTCCTTAGCCCGAACAAGTTCACCAACCACCCACTTAAAAAGTTTTTTATAGTCGTAATCTACTATACCTAGTTTATTTGCTATGGCGCAGGCGGTTATCGTGCAAGCGCATCCAGAAGACCAAAATCTATTTACAGGAGATAAGTCTGCTGCTTTATCTAGTCTAGCTTTAACCCCTTTATATATGTTTTCTATCTCCGCACGGTTTTTTATAATGTGTTGTACATATTCTACCGTAAAGTTGCAGTAATTCGCCTGTACATCTTTAAATAAATTAGCTGTCTTTTCTATAGAGAAGCTTTCCTCTTGCCGCATTTGGTTAAAACGGTCCTTAGTAATATATTTCTCTACGTTAAACTCTAATACGCGTTGCATCTGTGCTTCGGGATTACCACGTTCTTTTTGCATAAACTCCCAGAAGCTTATGTTTCCTGTAGACAAACCTGTTTGTCTCCAAGGCGCACCCCTGTAACGCTCTTCGTTACCACTACTCTTTAACCTGTTACGCTGTTTACCTTCTGCCTGTGTATAACAGAACCTAGAAACATCTTTAGGTGTCATTTCTGTTTGTTCGTCTGCGTTACAAGATATGTTTTTTAATCGCTCTGATCTGTTCTGCCTAGAGTACAGAGTGTCGTTTGATCCTACGCACATGCCCACAGGGTCACCCCATATACCTGTATTGGCATATAATGCTGTAGTTTTACCCACGCCAGACCCACCGTTAAGGTGCGCTAAAAAACTGAACAACCCTGTAAACGCCATAAGAGGAGAGGCAAAACCCATGCAAATAGAGAATTGGTGCAACTCAAGACCGTCTCTATTAAAAAACCCCATGATTTCTTTTTGACGTTCTGCACTACCTTTAGGCTGCATATACTCTATAAAAGAAGACGTTTTACCCGATGGTGGGTTATACTTCACTTCGTTTTCTAGTATTAACCTGTCACCCCAAACAAATGCATCCATTTTTTCATCGTCTGTCCACCCAAACTGGGTGTATGCAATATCGGCTGCACCTGTTTGCTGTAACTCATTTACCCATGATTGTATGTATTTCATAATCCTACCTAAATCATCTCCGTAAGCCGTTATACCTTTTACCGATAACGCTTTCCTTAACTCCTCACGTGAAGTCAGTGAAAGCATTGGCACACTAAACCTTCTAATCCCATCTTTAGGTAAATGCAGCGCAAACGATATCACTTCACCTAATTCTGGATCGTCTGATCTATGCGTAACATAAAAATCGTTTAGATATATAAGTTCTTCTTTGGGATTACCTTCTTCATCTTTAATACGCATGTATACGCCACCGTTTTTACCGCGTATATATGGCGCTGGATAGTCTGGCACGTTGGCTTTGGGTTCAGCTTCTTCTACTATTTTTGTAAGCTGTGCTGGAGTTGTTACAGTTAACGCATTAGGACAACCCTCACAGCCGTTGGGATTATGTAAAGCAAAGGTACTACAGTATTGCGGTCCCCCTGTGTCCATCATTTTTCTAATCGTTTCGTCAAAACTGTAATCTGGATGGTGCTTTGACATAATCGCTGCCGCTTTTTCTGCGTCTTTGCATACTTTGGCAATAGATAGACCTGCTCTCCATTGGTCATAAGATACAGTAGCTTGGTTCTCTATAATATATTGTATTTGTTGACAGCCCTGTCCGTTTTTGGTTTTTTCTAGCAACCTTTTAAAACTACCAGTGCTTTGTTGGTTGATAGCATCACGGTAAGCACTTGGCGCAAACCTATTAGGCGTTGGGATTGCACCGCCAATACGATCTTCAAACTCAGAGAACTCTATAGGTTTTGCAAGGTAGCCGCCTAGCAATGATACAGGTTTAGGCTCATCACCTTTATAGTTATGTGTGTTAGGTACGCGTAATATACTAGCCGCATCAGATGTGCGTGACGGGTCAGCAGGAAAGTTTTGTTTGGCGCATAACTGCTTGAGACTTTCCGAAACTGGATACCACGTAGCCTCATCAACTGCTGTAGCCAAAGGCCAATACACATGTAACCCATTACCAGAGTTTATTATAGTTGGTCTGGGTAGTCTGTTATTCTTACAAAACCAGTTTAGTTTTTTTAAAGCTTCACTTTGAGAAGTAAATTCTTTTGACGGTCCACAATCCAAGTCAAAGAAGAAAGACTTTACTCCTTGGACGTTTATTTGCTTGCGGTTAATTGGTTCTATGAAGGTGCTTAAAGCGAAGAAAACATTGTATTCTGAGGCGTCAAAATTGTTGGATTGCTTTATTGCCTCATCCAATGTTTCATAAAAGTTGTTTTTTACATAATCCCCTTTGATTATGGTTATGCAGTAATACCCTTCGTCACTCAACACAGAACCCAAAAAATCTTGGGTGTTCATTTTTCTCATCCACTGTTAGAAAATTTGCGCGGCCTTGTTAGACCGCGCTGTTATAATTAGTCGTCCCAATCGCCAAGAATATCATCCAAGGCACTGTTATTAGAACCACCAGATACAACTTTCTTATTTGTAGTCTTAACTGGTTCTGGCTCTGGCTCAGAGACTTCTTCTTTTTGTGGCATGTCTACTACATTGCTAGAGAACATACTCTCCGAATTGTGGACGTAACCGCCTTCGATAGCACCAAACGCACTGCGCACCATACGATCTGCGAGCTTCACCACCTGCAACTGGCGAATACGCACAGACACACTTGGCTCATTCTGCATGTATTTGTAGGGGTAGAATGTTACAGCAATGTTGATCGTGCTGCCCGTAGTCAACTGAAAGTCCTCCGGTAGAGGATTGTTATTGGAGTCTACCTGTAACGGCTTACGTGTTTTCTCACCGTTGTATTGACCCTTTAGAATGCATTTAATGGTGCGTGTACCATCATCGTGCTTGACCATAGGATTAGAGGGCGTGTCAGGCCAGTCAGATTTTTTGTTAGCCTGATAAGACTTTACCATAGCTATGTATAAGTTCTTAGCTGTGGCGCTATCCATTTTTAATTCTATAGAATATTCAGCATTCGGTGCCATCGGGTCGCATGGCATGCTCTTATTAGCCTTCTGGTCAAAGGCATAGGTGCGGTCCAATTTGGGCCACAACGCTTCTACGTCTTCAATTATATATGGTTCTGCCATATTGTTCTCCTATATATCTTTGTCGAGATTTAAATCCATCTCATACTGTGTGTTATCGTGCGATGTATATCGCACGGGTGGTGGGCTGGCCTTTTCCAACAACGCATTAGACACAGCCTGTTTATCGAAACGATATACGTTGTTGATCTTTAAATAAGTATTTTCAGGGATGTGACCCTGACGTATCCAACCTCTAAGGGTAGATACTCCTACCGATAAGTGGTTAGCTAGTTCTTCTATTGGAACGAGAGGTGCCGTCATTACTTCTTCCTAACTGATATGACATATTCACTGTCAATATTTAAGCCTTCGGGTTTTAACTCAGGGTTCTCTTCTAAAAACTGCCTAATATTTGTTTGGTTCAATCTCTTGTCAAACAACTCAGGCACAGCGTGTTCAATCACAAACTTGTGCATGGCATCCCAATCACTTGTCCAATATTTAATACGCTGTGACCGAAAGAATAACCCCTCATCAGTTCTCACGCTTTCAACCTTGTTGTTTTCACAATAGCTGAGAAGCGCACGTTTTAAGATGTCAAGCTGGTGCGCCAACCCTTCATCTTCTTTGGTAAATGCCGCTTTTAACTCTGCACGTTTGTTACGTATTTTTATATATGCCTTAGTCATTTTGTCAGCGGGTGCGTCTGAATAGTCGCTCATCTTAACTCCTCCTTATACAAAGTATTATTTAGTTATATATGCTGCTCTAGTCAAGCAGTTCTTTGTATAAGTCTATCATTTTTGTGTGTACGTCTATTCTCTTATCAAGTAACGAGTACACGCGTTTTTCGACAGCCGATCCTTGTAGCTGTACAACCGTACAGGGGTGCTTTTGTCCCGATCTGTGCACCCTTGCGTTTGCTTGTGAATATGTTTCCAGTGAAGAAGTCGGACCCCACCATACCACAGTGTTCGCTGCAGTTAAAGTCACACCATGTGCTGCTGCTTGGGGTTGTATCACCAATATCTTGGGGTCAGGCATAGTTTGGAACCGTTTAAATATATCGGTGCGGGCATGTGCGGGTACATCGCCGCGAATCACTTCTGCTGTTAAGCTGTCAGACCGTAGCTTCGATACCAATACATCTATCGTGTGTTTGAACGGTACAAAGATAAGAACCTTTTGACTGCTTTCATCTATAACTTCTTTCAAAACTCTATAACGATTGTTTATGTCAAACTCTAACGCATCACCCTTATCTGTATATACCGCACCAGCACTGATTTGCAGTAGTTTGTTCATAGTGGCAGCGGCGTTTATAGCGGATACTTCGTCTTCACCCACGTGCATAACTAATTTTTTACGTAGTAGTTCATAGTATTTTGTTTGTTGTCTGGTTAATTCTACCTTTCTTTTAACGTATGTCATGGCTGGTAAGTCGAGACATTCTTCTTTGGTGAACCGTATAGCTGGCTGTAACGCGTTATATACAACCTCACTAGAATTATCCTTTGGTATATAACGGAACTGTGTAATCTGCATCATTACCATATCACGGAACGAACTATAAAACCGTGGCACCGCATCAGGGTTAATAAGTTTGGCGAGGCCGTATGCATCTAAAGGAGATTGAGCCGCTGGTGTACCTGTCATCATCCAGAGCCATGTGTCATCGGTAACTATCTTGCGTAACGTCTTCCACCTTTTAGTGCGTGTGTTTTTATAATGCGTGGCTTCGTCAACAATAATCAAATCAAACCCGCCGTTACGAACTTCGTCCAACACTATGTCCACACCGTCATAATTTATTATGACAAACTCGGCACCTTGGTTCAGGACGGCGGCACGTTTCTTTGCGGCACCGTATGCAATATCTACAGATCGGTGCGGTGCAAATGTGAATAAATCTTCTCGCCATGCACTATCCATAATTGACAGTGGGCATATAACAAGCACTCTCTTTATCTTGCCTTTGTTCATCAGAAAGTCAGCCGACCATATGGCACTGGCAGTTTTGCCTGTACCCTGCTCGTTAAAACAAAAAGCGCGTTTATTCATGGTAAAGAATGCGGAGGTTTTCTTTTGGTGGTCAAAGGGGGTGTATCTACCTGACCAATTATACTGAGATTCTATAGGCGAAGGTGCCCGGACCCCTAGATTGTTTAGTTTGTGTGTCGCATCAATATCCCAATCAACAAGCACCTCGTTAGTATTAACTTGTTTGCTTTTGGGTATTACTGAGGTAACACGGTTTGGATTGCGTAGCTTTAACAGCAACGCTTTACCGTCCACTATTTTCATGTGTTCTCCTACTTTTTCTTTTTATAGTTTCTTGCGCGGTTCTTGCTGCGGCTTTCAATCTTCACACCGTCTTTATTAGAACCGCCTTTGCTCAATGCTTTCTTGTGGCTAACATCTTTACCTTCACGTTTGTCAGCTTTTCCATTTTTGTTTTTATCTACACCTTCACGATCTATTTTTCGTCTGGCTCGTTGGCGTTCCATCCTTGCTTCAAAGGGCTTACTGCCCACAGGTTTGTTAACTTGCTTTTTACGGTCTTTTGGATTTTTATATGGCATCAGGCGTTTGCTCCATTGTGTATACACTCAACGACAGGGCAGTGTCTTTTACATAACCCATTAGGTCTAGCGTTCCACGTGTCAGATTCCGCAGCGGCACGTAAACCGTTATGTTTAGCGATCCATTTTTCCCAAAGGTCAGCTTTGTCTTGCTCTTCGTAGGTGTGTTTTACTAAGTCATTTACTAACACAAAAACCAAACCAGCGCGTACCTTTTTTATCTCAGGAAAATGTGCGAACACAGCCAGAGCCATCAACTCCAACTGTCCTTTGTCTGCATAACGCGATGACTTAGATGTTTTATAATCTATTACCCATGCGATTTCACCTAACACATCAATGATAAGCAAGTCAGCGATACCACGGAACCACGCTCGTTTATCGTAAAAGTCACAAGCTTCTAAGTTTTCCTTTACGCCCATTTTACGCTCACAAAACTTCACACCACGTTTGGCAGCTAATGTGTCTAAAAAATTTTGCGCAAACTGAAACTCGTCAGGTAGTGGTTCGTTGTCTTTTATGTATAGCTCCGCTGCCTTGTGAAACGCGTTACCGTAGATGGTGGCTTGCGTTGGCACGAATGGATATTCTTTAAGAACTTTTTCGTGATAAAATTGTTTGGGGCATTGTTCAAAAGATTT
>VMHT01063879.1_pt1 | contig 33408 bp, 53 predicted proteins | sample 4693611 | NCBI WGS metagenome assembly VMHT01 (sample SAMN12280063, study PRJNA550983) | marine metagenome | isolation source: seawater sampled from same location over 5 years 0.02-0.2 micron viral filtrate | place: USA: collected off the coast of southern California halfway between the port... ...
TATGGCATTAGCTCCACTCCTCTTCTGGCGCATCAGGCCAAGTTGGATTGGCTGGGTTTGTTTTGCGAATAGTGCGTACACTCGCACGATATGTTTTAAATGCCGTTACACAATCTGAAGTCAAACCGCTATCAGATAATTGTGTCCAATCACTTGCTTGCAATATAGCATTAGCCGTTTCTTCAACAGCCAATTCAACCGTTGGTCTATCGCTAGAAATGTTTTTATAGTTTGCCATATTTGTTCCTACCCTAGTAAGAGATTAGCATTGCCATCATCAAAATTGCCTGTTGCTGGAAAAATCCTAACTGTCGTACATTCAGCCCCAAGAGAAATTTTACCACGCCACGCAATAAAATAAGCGTTATAAGGCGGTGAAAAAATAGATGAATCCATGAACCAAAAATTGCCGCCAAAATGCGTGAATTGCAGTGTGCCAGTCATTTTTGCTGCGTTGGCTGTCCATGCAGTTAATGAAAATTCTGTCGCAGTTTCGCCATAACCCTCAAATGAATTTCCGGCTGTACCATTTGAGTTGTGGTTTACGTAACTTGAACTTGAAATAATGCCACCCGAGGTTCCAAGTCTTACTTCTAAATTACCGCTAGTTGGCCCAGATACGTCATCTAAAGTCACAGTAAATCTGTTTGTGCCTGATGGTATTGTAAAGTCTTTGTTAGCCAAACCAGACAAACTCACAGGACTGCCTTGTAATTTTGGATTGACAGCAAAAGGCTGTGAAAATGAAACCTCCCCACCATCTGCAATAGTTATAGCATCATCACCATCAGTAAACTCAATTAATGGTGTCTTGAGTGATGTTGAACCAGTAAGACTTGTTCCGCTAACTGCGCCAGAAAATGTGCCTGTTGTTCCAGAAACCGCACCAGTAGATGTGACTGATGTAGCAGTCAGCGCAGAGGTGCTAGGATGCTCAACGCCTATAACGCCTTTGCCAATGTAAGCCATCAGGTTATCTCCATAATGCTCATGGTGACTGAGGTTTTATCTGCAACCGAGCAATCAACTTGGATTTTGTCGGTTGTTTCAAGAACCACCTTATTTCCAGCCAGTATCTCAAGTGAGCCGCCCACCGGGATAGGCGCATCTTTCAACAGAAAAGTTGTTGTGTTTGTTGCTGCCCTGCCACCACCGCTGGTGTCACTCACTAGCTTGACGCTTGTTGTTACCTGGCTTGTATGTACGTTTGCCAGCACCATGCCCAGAACAACGGTAGTTGTTGAGCTAGGGGTTGTGTACAAGTCCTCTGGTGTTCCAGAGCTTGCTGGCATCACATCATGAGATACCACTTTAAATGTATTTGCCATCTATTCTCTCCTGTTATCCAAGCGCAATGCTCAAAGCCACAATGGTATCCTCAGTAGCCGCCCCAATATCAGACGCTAGCTCTGACGTTGACCGACCTTCGATTGTCGTGCCGTTCACTTTCAAAAAGTCATTATCAACAACACCGCTTCCAAATGTTGCTACATTGCCGCTGCTAATTCCTGATGTTGGTATTTGTGAGGTCAGTGCTAATGTTCCGGCTGTGACAGGCAAAAGAACAGTTATGTTACCGCTATAATCAGCGTGTGCTGGCGATTTTAGTTCGACATAATGTTGATTGGACACTTCACAATAAAATTTTATGTTTGATTCTGAGCCGCCATTTTTAAGGTCAATAACGCCTGTTTCGATGCCAACATTGCCATCAAGTAAAACTTGTCCTGATCCCTTTGGTGTCAGTTTCAAGCTAATGTTTGTATCGCCGCCAGTTGCGCTGATCTCTGGCGCATTGCCAGTGGCAGCGTTTGTAATGTCAAATTGATTGACCGCACTTGAAGTTGTTTGGAATATTATCTGTTCGTTGCCGTTTTCATCAGCAATGAAATGTGCATCATCTATTAGAATATTGTGGCTATTGGTATCTAAATTACCGCCAAGTTGCGGGGTCGTGTCCTCAACAACATTAGCTAAGTTACCCACAGCGGAAACAACGTCAATAAATGCGCTTCCGTTGTACACCTTCATGTTGCCAGAGCTTGTGTTGAAATACAAATCTCCCGCATCTAGGTTTGACGATGGGTCAGAGCTTGCTGCGCCGTGGTATTGTCGTTGAAATGTAGTCAATGTTGCAGCAGCATTTGTTTCGGCTAATTCAGCAGCAGTCTTTGCGGTTTCAGCACCATTTTTATGGGTTAAAGCAGTTGCGGCACTAGCAGCCGCAGCCGTGGCTGATGCGGCGGCTGATACGGCGTCAACAAGCAAAGCCCAATAAGTTGTATTTGTTAGCGCGGTTCCAACTGGCGAGTCTTGCAGGGCTATGTACACATTGTTCAACTCTGCTGTTGTTGTTGATTTTACAATGTCACGTTCGATATATGCTGCTGTTGTGGTTGTTGCGTCTGTCCCTTTAAAAGTTCCAATCTCTTGAAAAATGGCAAGATCGCCATTTGTGTCGAAACCAAGGATTTTGTTGGCTCTGGCTGTTGCACCAACGGTAAATTGTGCTGTTGCAATAGTATTTGTTTGTGACAGTTTGAGTGAACGCCCTACCTCTTCTTGTAGTTCTTGGGCAATAAATGTCAGCTTATCAAGGGCATTTTCATGCGTTTCTGCTGGGAATGGGTCATTTGCAACATAGTCTGTTAGCTGCGTCCTTGCTGTTGTGCGCAGCAACACAATTGTCTCACCGCTTGCTGGTATATTGCCTGATGTAAAAACAACATTACCACCACTTGAGTTCCCTACATTTGTTACAGTGTAGTGGGTTGTCTTTGTTTTAACAGTCTCCGCACCAGTAGAATCTGTACGAATAATGACTGTAATATCATCATCGTCAAATATCTTAAAACCATAGGCAAACGTATCGTTACTGGCGTTGCCACTGTAACTGTTTCTGGTGGTTGCGCTACTAACTGTCATTTTTCAATCTCCAACAGTTTTGCATATTAACATACAATCATTTATCTGGGAACTGTTCTGCAATGTATCTATGAACATTACCTATTCCTGTTACGTTTTGAAATGGTAACAAACTTAAAGCTGCCCTTGCTTTACCCTCTGTAGCCTCTTGATCGCTAAATGGGCTTAGTACCCTTGTTGAACCAGAAACAGCATTAACGCCTCTATTGAAAGCCTGAACTGCTGGTATGCCACCTAGAAAGTCTTGCCCTAGCCCTGTTGTTCTGTATGAAAAGATAGGATCATCTGCAAAGAAAAATGCGGCTGTATCAACAGTGCTTGGAATAAAAGCAGACCAACTAGACCTTGAAAAACCAGCTTTTGCAACGGTTATTACCACATCATCAAAATCTTTTCCCAATGTTTTTTCTTTGTATTTTCTTCTTTCCCTATCACTCATACCAATCATCTTAACATTTTGCTGCGCCAAATATGCGGCCCCTGCTGTCATTGCAGAAAATGTCATTGCTAAATACGCTCTTGTATCATTCATCGAAAGATTATGGAGCAACTGCTTTGAATGAGATACTATTTGAAATGTTCTGAATTGACTGATAACCTGACCCCAAGGTTTAGTCATAAAACGTGACAAATTTCCAACATCATTTTGTTGAATTGTTCTTCTTGTCCAACGTGCAAGTGCTACTCCAAAAGCCTCTCTAGCTTCTGAAGGCCAGTTTTCAAGATTTAATTCTCTTAATTTTTTAGCTTGAAATATTGATGAATTTTCTAATGTGGCGTGTTCTTTGATTGCATCGAAAACAATTTTGCCAAAATCTATCTCTTCACCATCAACAATCTGTTTTCCAAGTCCTAAAGAATTAAGTCTTTTCATGCTTAAATTTGCATTTTTGAAAGCAAGATCAGCTATTGTTTGCGCAACTACTCTAGCTGTGCCACGTTCTAACATTAAGGTTATTGGAGCCATGCCAGACACATCTGCTTGAATGCGCTTTAGTTGGTCTGTTCTAACTTGTAGTCTGTTTAAAAACGCTCTTTGATCTATTTGCCCTGTTGGTTCTATGTAATCTAAACGATTAATCATCTGTTGAATCATACGATCCGACCCAGTTCCGTAAAATGATTCTATGTCTCTTAAAACAGGGTCTTCAATTTTACCATCTACTCCTCTCTTCAGCATTTTTCTATATTCAGGAACCGCCCTCAACATTGACCTAAAACCATTTACATTATATGCGTTGCCAAGTTCTGCAAATTGTGCCCACCCAACTTGCCCCATAAGTCGCAAAAAGTTGTAATCTTGAACCAAGCGAACAATCTTCATAGGTTTTGAGTTGGGATCGTATTGTGGATTTGGTCGTCTGCCAATTATCATGTTATACATAATTTGCGACACTTCAGCTTCTTTGTTAAACACATCCTCAGATATGCCTTCATTTTCACCGTATGCCCTGCCTTTGTTTATCTCTTTCACAAAGTCTGTCTCTGACTTTATGCCTTTTTTTGCAAGTGCAATACGCCCAGCCATTTCGTTTCCGTACATAGTGAAAACTTGTTCGGCATCTCTTTCTTGCAAACTTTTAAGAGACAAGGTGGTGTTGCCCCATTCAATCTCAGTATTCATGTCAAACTTCAATCGCCCTTTAGCATATGAAGGCAAGCCCGTATCTTTTTGTTTGAATAAATCTAGCAAGGAGTCAACTTCTGCTTCGGAAAACTCTTTGAACTGACCGCTTTTAGCGTCAATTTTTCCAAATTTTTCCTCAAGCATAATGTCTTTCAAAGTCTCTCTGCTTTCGGCAGTAAACAAGCGACTAAACCCAGAGTCTAAACCAGCCGTATCAGACCTAATCTTTGAATACATAGCTTCAGCAAGTTTATCAGCAGCGTCTTCTGATAAATCAGGCGTTCCCCTCGCAAGACCTTGAGATAAAAGCCTTTTTACAGCTATGTCTCCATGCACTTGACGCATTTCTTGGAACTTGTACTTGTTCCATCTGTGTGTAAAATAGGTCAAGTTTTTAGGAATGCTCTCAAAGCCTTTTACTCCGTTGGCTTTTGCCTCATCTAGCAACTGTGCATAAAGCCTTGCATTAGTTTTTGCCATTTTTTTAACTGCTGGATGAAACTCCCCATTTGGGTTTTCTATAGCGTCAGCAATCAACTCACCAAATTCTCTACGATTAGAAAGCCTTTGTTTTCTAAACAATCCTGTTTTTGTAGACGTAACCCAATCTTTGTATTGGACTTTGTAATCTGAATAGAACTCAGCAAACTGTCCTTTCATTATGTTTGTTTTAAGAATGTCTGCTGTGCTTTGAATATTCACGGTTCCACCGTTTCTTGCGCCTACAGCATCTTCTCCAAGTATTTGACCAAGCCTGTTAAAAAACGGATTCTTTGAACTTAATAAGTATCCGGTCATATCAATTCGCGGCACAACACCAAGCAAACGGTCAAACATAGACTCTTGCATCTCTATGTCATCCGCATCTAGGTCTACACCATTTCTAAGCGTTCCCATTAAAGGTGCTGGGCTTAGTGGGTTTGTCGCTGCGCCAACACTTGTATCACCATCGACTAATTCTCTTTTTGCATCCCTTGCAATATCTTCTGCTTGTGCTTTTTCTACTGCTGCTAAATGATTTTGATGCGCTTTTACAACAGGGTCATTCGGGTTTCGATTTTTACCAAAATTAAAAGAGCCTATAGCCCCACCGAAAAGACCAGCGGCAGCAGTTGAATATAAAACATCATACGCATCTCTTGTTTGACTTTGAGAGGCTATGTATCCGTCTATAGCTGCGTTTGAGGCCATTCCAGCTACCGCACCTTTTACTATTCTTGAAATGCGAGTTGCTTTTTGCGACCATATTAGTGGAGCAGCAACGCCCTCTGTGGCTAATGTAACGGCTATTGCTCCAGGGTCACCAATGTTAAGTCCAATTCTTAATGCCGCACCTTCCCAGCCCCAAGAAGAAAGTTTCTTTTCGTTATCCAATCTGCGAAAAATGTCTTTTCGCATTGCTTCAGCATGAGGCAGACTAACTATATCCTCTAAATAATCGTGATATTCTTCTGGAATATCCTTAGTTAAGGATGAAAATTGATCTTTTGTTAGTCCATCTCTCAAGAGCTTCATGTCTGGTTCAAATTCTTCTCGACCAGCAAACATATAATTATGCAGATAATCTTCTTCCATCGTAGTGCTAACAAACTCTTTGAAGCCTACTTTTTCTTCTTCAGCTTTTCTTTCTGATTCAGCAATCGAAAAAGCTCGAAACTCAGGGCTTCCAACGGGAACCCTTCCAGACGGTCTTATAAATTTTTGTTTTTCTTCTGCCATTACATTAATTCTAAGTTTTGAACGCTTGGGATTTGTGGGTACGCAGGGGAGTCTTTGTCTTGTCCCTCTTGAATTTCTATAAATGTTCTTTTAATTTGTTCATTTACAGACTTAAGCCTTTCCTTGCTTATATCGACTTTTAATAACGCCTCTTGATTAAGAGTTGTGTATTGTCCGTCTTTGTCTTGTAAGGCTCTGCCACCATCAACAACAATTAAAAAGTTATCAGCAGTTCCAGGAAACGGAAGTAAAGAGAGATCAGTAGCAGATAAATCTGATTGCTCTAAATACTCTTTATTGTTTGTCACAAAGTCATCAATAACAACAGTAGCTATTGTTTCTATGTTTTTTAAAACTCCGTTTTCTTTATTAAACTCTGGCATAATTGGTGTAATTGCGTTTCCAATAAACATATGACTTGAAGCAAATTGCTCACCAGCAATAGACAGTGCTTTCTCTTGCCCTATGCCATATTTAACATATTCCATTGCTAATTTTTTAATTTCATTTTTGATGTACCCAGTGTTTTGTGGTGCGGCTTTGTCAAAGGGCCACCAATCTACCTCTGTAATTTTTTGGTCTGTCTCTGTCATTTGTTCATCAACATACTTTTCAGATAGCTGTAATTTTATATCTGGTATTTGTCTCTTCATCATCATAAGAGATTGTTCGTCACCAAATGTATCTGAGAGAACTTCAAAACTTCTCCACCATGTTAAGTCATCGCCTTTTATGTGTTCTGTCAAAAGTGCCTGTCTTAATGACAAATTCCTATATATTGAAATAGCCTCTCTGTCGGAATCGTCCAGCGTTGTTTTTTCTGGCGTTTGAAGGTTTTGTCTACCAGTTTCAAGTTTATTTTTAAAACCTTCGTAAATAACGCCGTTTTTAGACAAAAAATCCATTTGGGCTTGGGGGTCGCCATCAAGCTCTTGCATCTTTATTTCTATAACAGAGTCAAACTCTTTCTTTTTGCTATCTGGCAGAAGTCTGTACGCCTCTACTAAGTTTCCTTTATTTGCTTCTGTACTTAAAGCTGAAATTCTTTGTTGTGATTGTTGTTCTTTTTTAAGAGTTGCTCTTGCTGTTGAGATAGAACTAGCCGTTCTTGCGGCCTTATCACCTACCTTATCAAACCTACTTAAAAGCCTTCCGTTTGGCATCTGTGTGGTTTCAAGTATTTCTGTTGCTTTAGAAAAATTTTGTTCAGCTAGTTCTATTTTTCCTTCTCTTAAAAAGTTTGCCCCCTGTTGCGTTAGCTGTTCTGCTGCCTCTACAGACGCTGTTGCTACATCTTCAGGAGTTTTATTATTTTCTGCAAGAGTCCTTGGGTCTCTAAATCTTCTAATTGCAAGAATAGGGTTTGATGTGTCAGAGATTTCATTGGTCATTTCTTGTTGAATTGTGTCAGTCAAATCTTTGAACAAGGGATTTGCGACAGCATTTACCAAATTTAAGCGTTGCCCATTGTCCAACCCAGAGGTGTTAAAGATTACCTCTTTCCCGCTATTGTCAACGCCCTGATACTCAATTCCTTTCATTATTGCATTTGCAATTTCTTCTTTATCTCTAAAATCCACAGCCAAACTTGTGATTTGACCTATAGCAAGATCATACGACTTACTTTTAAGTTCTCTTTTCCTAGTTGTTATTTTGTTTCTAAATGCTGATCTTGCGCTGGCTGATTGGCCTGATTTGTCTAAATCTCTCTCAATAGCGGAAAATTGCTCATCAGTGTCAGAAGCATTTATTCTGTTTTCAAAATCAAGAGATTCAAAACCTAATTTTATGCTTTGCTTACTGTAGCCAGTTCTCAACCCATCAACAGCATTTTGATCTAATTGTTTATCTATTTCTGCCGATATTCTAATTCTGTCTGGATGATTAGGTGGAACCATAGATGCTTGCTTGATCTTCAGAGCAAGGGCATCTGTTGCCGCTGTTGTTCTTACAATTTGCCCACGCCTAAAGGACTCTTGTTGACCCTTAAAATTTTGAGACAATATTGTAGAGCTAAGAGATTGCTTAATGCTTTCCCTTTGGGAGTTTGTTAAATCTTTTCTTTGGTCTATTTCTTTTAATTTTTTGTCGCTAAATTTTTTAAAGTTTGATTGAAACGCATCTGTATCAGTGTCTTTGTTGTCTCTTCTAAAAGCCTCTGCTTCTTCTGAAAAAGCAACAAAGTAATTGTCACCTTCTTTTCTTGTTTCTGCCTCTTTTTGCTTCATTCCAAAATTAAATGCTGTTTGTGCAGCAGATTGACCCGCTTGCATAACAGCCCTGCCTGGAGCTTCAAACACACCAGAACTTGCTCTTGGCCCAACAGATGTAGCTTGGATTGTTTGTGACGGCCCTAATCCTTTGTTATAAAGTGGAATCCTTACCATTAATTACCCCTATGACAATAAGGTTGCTGACTTGCCAGCACCGTCTATTAAGGTTGAATATGCTTGTGTCATCAATGCAGACTTTCTTGCTTGTCCCCCTGCCCTTGCAAGAGCCGCTTCAGCTATTTTTCTATTGGCAGCTAAATCGCCAGAAAAAGCAATCTGCAACGAATCTTGTTCTATACCAAAATAAGTATCAGCTAACGCTTCCATTGGTGATCCTGCCATTTGGATACCAGATGCAGCAGTTGCCAATCTTTGCGTTGAGGCAATACGTTCTCCCTGTCTGCGTACATTAACATCAGTTTGAGCCGCTTGCTTCCTGACTAAATCTCTCTCTTGTTCTGCAAGTTTAGCATTATATTCACCGATTGCTGCTGCTGACTTTGCGGCCCCTTTCCCACCTGTGAAGCCAATAACACTTGATGTTGCTGCTGCTGCCACCGCCGCTGCTGTTAATGGATCCATTACACCAACCTCGCGTATCTTATGTAGTCTGCTTTATTAGGGCCGTATCGCTCCATAACGCCTTCTTCCTTAAAGCCAAGCCATTTTACAAATCTGTTTGCAATCTTGTCTTGCCCCCTAACGCTTGCTTGCAATCTGTGTAAATGAAAATCCTCTTGTATGTGATCTAACATTATTCCTGCATATTTGGCTATCATGTAAGGTCTTAATAAACCTTCTTGACTTACCATGTACCAAGCCTCGCCAACGCCATCCCACATAACGCTTGCGCCACCTACAGCCACAACCTCATCATTTACAACACCAGCATAAGATGGGGAGCTAGCATCATTGATAAAAACATCTTTGTATGACTGTCCAATCTCAAATGGCGTTTTGATTTTATCTATATGAAACCGAGTCATTTTCTCAATACTAAGCATCGAATGTATTTGACCTTCTCATTATAGCCAATATTGTCATAGGCAATGGCTGAGACTGTTGTATCACAATTTGTGCGTCATTGTCATATCCTGATGGAAACGAAACTTCTTTATCGCCTGTGAACAAAGGCACAGCCTCATCCATAGCCATACTACTATCTCTGAATGGTAATCTATCTAAGCTGTTTATATCTGGCCCTATCTCTGCGCCAACCGTGTTTAGAAACCTAGCGGTTACACCATGTATCCTTTTTATTTTGCCCTGAGATACACCGTCCTCTGCACCACCCTCAAGCCTTAGTGTTTTGACCAATGATTTATAGCCAAATCCAATGTGAGCGTGTGTTGTGTTTCTATCTAATGTCACCGTACCGTTAGTCACGGTTTTATCTGGGTGTGTTGATCCATCTGCAAGTATTGAGACAACTTCGCCCTCAAGGTGATTTAGCCCTGATATTGTGGATGTTGATACGCCTTGATAAGTTAAACCATTATCAACAAAAAATGCTTGTGTGATTTGATCGTTAAAATATATCGAATTAATAAAAGCAATATGCCTAACAGTGCTTCCATTAATCTCACGCTTTACAGAAACATAAACCTGATCTTCAGACCCACTTGGAATAGCTGTGATGCTTTCAACGATTGCTCTTGCTTGACCGCTTGCAAAAAGCCTCACCTCATCAGAGCTTTTTATGGATAGTAAACCGCCAGCAGTGGGTAAGGTTTCTTTTATGGTAACTATATTTGATGCTGGGTTTTCAACTGTAAAATCAGCATGAGCATTGATGGCAGTAAAAATATTATCTGCTGTTGTGTCATTATTTGTATTTGGCCTAAATCCAAGCGTTGATGATGGCGCAGAACTGCCAGCGGCCTCTGATGTAAATGTAACAGTTGTGCCATCGCTTTTTGTTAAAACCAATGTTGTGCCAACGGCTATATTCGCATAGTCGCTTACTGTAATTGTTGCGTGACCACTTACTCCACCAATCGGATGCTCATGCCATCCTACAGCACCATTCGCTCTATCGTATGTAAGGCCAATTAATCTGCCATCGCTATGAACAAACCAGACAATAAGCTCTGGCTCTTGCTGCCATACCATGTCTGTCAGACCACCTCTAGGCAAGTGATCGGCTAATATACTTAAATCAATCCCAAGCAAGCCATCTGTATCTAAATCAAATGTTATTTCTTTTACTTTCTCCTGCCCCTTCTGAAGCAAGATAGTGCTGTTTCCAGCCCTCAACGGCCTTATGTCTGAACTACCAAAAGTAGTTTCACGCAGCACGTTTACATTTGTTGGAGATACTGGGGTTGAACCAGTGCCACCAGATAGCGTGAACTCTGCACTTGTGGTTAAAACTTGTAAAAATCTTGCTGGCAAAAGGTGTTTGATGACGTTTACTTGGTCAGATGCTATTGTAAAATTAACTGCACTGTCAGCTAAAGTTCCAGGAGTGTGGTTTTCAAAATCAGCCGATACTGAGCCAAATATCGTCTGTGGCTGGCTTGTCGTGCCAGCAAAGTATAAACGCTCCTCATAGAAGCCCAACGCCCTTGGGAAGCCCGTAGTCGCGCTAAAACTGCCAAGTGACCACAAGGTTGTTGCGTTTGAACTGCCAACAACGCTTGCTGGTAAAAATCCTGTTGAAGCTCCTGCCGAATTTGTATTTTTGACAAGCGCAGTTACAACAGTAGCACTTGTAAACCCAGTTATTTTAACGTGACCAAAACCACTATGTTGAAACTCCCATGTTATACTGCCATAGACTTTTTGGCCTTGTGTATGAACAGGGGGCGTTGATCCACTTGTATCACTTCCAGTGTCAACCTTTTTGTAAACATTATCGCCATGACGCACCAAAACATTCTGTGCGTAGCTTGTGCTAGTAGCCCATGCGTCATGCTCTGCCTCTACAACCTCTCTAAATCTAATAAGTCTTCCAACGTCTGTGCTGGCAAACAAACTAGCTGACGCTGTGATTGTTACCGTTCCTGTGTTTGCAGATGCGTACAATGTCGTGGTTGTGATGTTTTCATCAAGATATGGGCCATCCACAAAATCAATATCTGATAACGTCCACCCATTATGAGCGGCAGTCCTTACCAACTTCGCTGGCTCATGGCTCTTGTGAGCTAAAAACAACGTATCCGCTGACTGCGCATAATTAAGACTAAATATTTCATGCTCGGCAAGATAAGGTGTTGTAATTTCTACAATAGTTGCGGCTGTTCCAGCACTTGAATAAGTATCATAGTTAGTGCTATTTACGCCTGATAATTGAAATGTATTTGTTGTTTTCCCAGCAACCGTAAACTCTAAATTATTTACCTGTGTCATGCCGACAACGCTTTTGATAAAAACTCTATCGCCATTATTAAAGCCATGTGAATTTGCAGTAACAACAGCAGGATTAGCTTTTGTAATAGCTGTAATGGTTTTTGTGGCGTTTGTTACAATGCCGCCATCTTTATAAACCCTTATGTAACTTGACCCAAACTCAAGCACATAAGCCTGTTCATCAGAAAACTCAAAGTTAATAAGCCTGACTCTTTCACCATCTTTTGACGATCCGACAAAGGTAGTTCCAGGTCTTCTTGTTATGCCCCCTTGAGGGAACACAATCATGTTTTCCAATGTTTCTGCTGCTTGGTTGTATTTATCTAAATCAATACGCCCTTCAAGGCGAGGCGAGATAGCACCAGCCCGAAAGTTTGTAATAATGCTGGATATTCTTGCCATACTTACAACCTAATATTTGTGAAATCGTCTGCCTGTGGTTGCTCTGGGAAGCCCTCCATACTGTCAACTCCCTTGGCTTCTTTTAATCTTTGCTCATACAATGCAAACATTTGTTGCGCTATAGAGTTACTGCCAGTGATCGCGTATCCAACATCTGATGCCAGACGATGCGCTATCGTGCTTGAAAGCAAAGCGTCGTACTGTTCTGTGTCTTCTTCTCTGCCAATGTAAACAATGTTGCAAGTGTCTTCATTGCTCAAAACCTTTCTGCCTTCAACTTTAAACATAACATTACTGTCGTAAGCAGCTAGGTCATTATTTACGTTACTATTCCAAAACGATATGACACGCAGACAAAAAGGGTCTGTGGGTAATGTGAATTGTGAGGAAAATCCAAAAGCAGGGGCGGCTGAGTCTTTTGCTAATTCTTGTCTAAATATAGCTATGTTCCAAGGATGTGCGCGGAGAACCGAATCCCTAACAGGCCCAAAGTTTCTGTTACACAGTCTGGCTTCTTTTGAGTTTTGAGTTAGGTCTGTGATAGTCGCAGCCCCCAACAAGTCCATAGCCTGATTACATATATCAACAACTGAGGGCATCAAACACTCCTTGAAGAAGAAGGGGCGATAACGCCCCCTCTAATTTTAGTTTACAACGTAGTGAATAATGAACGACATATCACCGCCAGTGCCACCAGTGGCATTGAATGTTGCGGCTATGTAGTAATATCCACCTGGATCGGATGACGCTCCTGCATTTGTGTACAGTTTCGCACCAATCGTGTTGATGTCTGCTGCCTCAGTTCTCAAGTCGGCAACGGCTGTAGTCCCATCTGCAACCGAGGTTGCAAAAAAGTCTTCGTCCACAACTGTTCCATCTGTCTGATAGATGCCAACATTGAATGTGCAGCTACCGCCTAAAGCATCTGCCGCAACCTGAATGGCTGTAACAGAGGCATTACTTGGAATTGGAGCCAGCATGACAACATCATTGTCAGTGCTATCACCAGCCGCTAACGCAATCGTACCTTGAGCAACACGCAAAACACCGTGTAACTCTTGGCTATCGTTGGCAACTTGAGGAGAGGCTTCAAAATTGGCTACAAGGTCTGAATTTTTCGTAGTCATAATTTACCACTCCTTACGCTGATTCGTCACAGTCAATCTGGACAACTTTTTCTTCTTCCATACGAGTGGAGCCAATGCTCATGCAATAGTAGACTTGCGTTGCGTAACCTTTGTCGGAACGCTCATCTATTCTTGCCATTACATCTTTACCAATCGCTAGAGCAAGACCATCCTCTGCCCATGCAAAACATGAACGGATGTTGCCAGCTTTTGACAGACGGTTTGTAGTTATGAAGTTAAATCCCATGAACTGATTAACTTCACCCTGCACTAGAGCCTTTACCGTATTGAAATCACTTGATGTTACGTTTGTATCACCAAGCAATGCTTCAATCTGATCTGGCCCTACAGCAATATAGCGCGGTATTGACGGATCAACTGACGCAAGGTCTAAGGTCTTTTTAGCAGTCCTTAGTTTTGCAACAGTTAAATCTGCACCACCATTCGCAATTTGCTGACCAGCAGGAAGCGCAGTTGATGTGCTGCCTGTCTCACCAGTAAATGCTGTGCCTAATGCTGCTGAGATAATCTCATCGTCCATCGCCCGACCCAATGCAAAAGCGGCTGCTTGAGCATAGGCAGAGGTTGGATCAATAAGCATTCTCACTTTATCTTGCTCATCAATAAGATCAGCATACTCGTAGTCCACAAGAGTTACCCTACGCCTTGCATGGGGTGTATCTATTTGTGGTGTGTCAGCGTGTCGGGTTGTACGCTTTTGCGCAGTAGCCTTCCCCACTTGGTCAAAAAAGGCATTTTTGCCAGTCATACTTTCTGTACGCACAGCATCACGCAAAAGAGAACCCTTCTGCTGTGATAACATCTGCACGTTTGCAGAATATTGCTGGACAAATGCCGTGGTTACTTCAATAGACATCTCTGTCTCCTTTTACCAAAATGACATTTGACTTGCAGACTGCTACCCGACAACACGGACACTCCTAGAATTTTAAGCCCTCTTGCGGCTACCGTCTTTCCGGTTGTCTTTAGGACGGCTTACACCGCTACCCTCTGTAACCCAATCGTGATATTTATCTGCCAGCTTAACTGGATCAAGAACATCACGCTGGGTTCCAAACTCAACCGCCATTCTAAGGCATTCTAATCGAATTGCCAATGGGGATAATTCATCATCCATGAACCATCTCCATCAATTCGGTCATTCTTTGCACTAACCTCTGACGTTTTTGTGGGTTTTTACGATCTTGATACTCAGGATTTGACAAAATCGAATCAATCTCAGCTTGTGCATCTTTTGGTGTCATAACATTTCTTGATGTATTTTCTGACACAGTATCTTCACTTGTAGCTTTCTTCTGGAACTCAGCTATTGCATCAAACGCTTTAATGAACTCTGGATGATTGCCAAGCCTTGTACCGTCAGACAAAGGCAAATCAAACACCTCTGCCCCAGCAAATTGTTTTGCTACGTTTGAAGCTCTGTCAACTTTTTCATCGTAGGCCAACCCCCACTCCTGACGTAGCACAGCTTCTCCCTGTTGTTTTTCTTGTTCAAATGTTTGTGAGTTTTCGTTGATTACATCGTGAGTTGTTGTCCTGTAATAATCCATAATACCAGCAACTTGCTTTGGTGTCATGCGGAGTTGATGAGCTACATCTGAAAACTCTGTAGCTACTTTTTCTGTTACAATGTTTCCATCAACCTCAATCTCATACCCTTGCGGTGTTTCTGGACGCCCTAGACGGTCTGCTATCCTGTCTAAGTCCTCATCGCTAGGGTTTTCTGGCAATGGCACCTTGTCGGCCCCTATAAGCCTTTGTGCGTTGACGTATGAACGTGCCAAATTTGGAACGTCTTTGATTGGTGATAAACTTGGATGCTCCCTTAAATCTTCTGGTATCATTTCCAAGAAACCGTCACCAGACCCACCAGAAGCAATCTCAGCAGGAGTTTGAATCTCTGCTGCTGTTTCTGGCTGGGCTACCTGTTCGGCAACCTGTTCTGACATATTTTACTCCTCTTTCATCATGTTATAAATATGCAGTATTACTGCCCTCTTCCCTTCTTCAAAAGCTGTAGCATTGGCATCGCCAGCTACATAACTCAAGGTACGCCAATTACAACGTGCCTCAAGATCGTCTAGCACTTGCTTACCAGCATGATCGCTAAACAAATCTTTATACATAACTTTCAGTTTTTTTAATTCATCCGGGCCTGTCAATTTCCTAACATCCTAACTGCCTGTGCGCCTTGGGCGGCTGTCATAACGTCTTCCTGTTCTTGCTGACGCTCCATTTGCTCTTGTTGTGCTATGGCTTTCTGTTCTCTTTCTGCATCAACCTGATCTTGTGGCTTGACTACTTTCTTTGGAACACCAAGGCTTTCCATCACATGATTAACCAGACCATCTGGGTTTAAATGATCGGCTACTGGTATTGCTTGTGCCAGTGGAAGTAGTATCTCCAAAGCTTTCATTGTACCATTAAGACTGCTGGATTTCTGTGCGCGAGCCAGTGGTGATACATATTCAATATCAATCTCTTTGCCTTGCAATATCTCTGGGGCAGACTCAAGCAATTCTTTTCTAAGCATCAAAGCAAACACTCTATCAATCAATGGACGTAGCATTTCATTTTGCAACCTAGATAACACTGGCCCAATAACTCTAAACCGCTCCTCTGACCTTTGCATTACCTCTGTTGCTGTCATGTTTGGCGCACCACCAGAAAGCAACTGATCTACAAAAAACGCTGACCTTATAGCTGTTCTGCGCTGTTCTTCCATGTTCAAACCAATTGGAATATTTGCCCCTGTGTTTAGTGGCGTAATTGTATCCCTTGTCCCACTTCTAAAAAAATTGAGGCCACCAGGCTGGGTACGGACAGGGAGGAGAAATCCGTCATCAGGAACAAGTAGAGGTGGGTCTATTTGTTTCTGTGCAGCTTGTATAATGGTTTTTGACATAAGATTTAACATCTTAACATCAGGCAACGCCACCATAGCTGGTGACCGCCCCATGATTTCCCCTGTTGCCTTGAGAAACCGAGGCACAACGTATGGGAACTCTTCAAAACCACTTTCTGTCATGGTCTGCTTTGTTTCCATATCTATGTATAAAGATGCAAACGGCATATTCTTATTATCAATTTTTGTTACATCACGCTCTTCTCTCGGAACAACAACGTGCAGTATTTCAACTTCCTCATCTGGTCTTTTCTCAAATTTTTTCGCAATAAAGTCGCCAACGCTTTCTATGCCAAACCTTTGCACAGCTTGCCTTGCTGGTATTTTATATTTGCGGAATACTGTATCGACTAAACCAAACTGATCTTCAGCTATGTAAAACTCTGATATGTGTCTTGTGCTAAAACGCAAACTCTCTTCGTCCATCTCCACAAACATACAGCCTGTGCCAAACACAACGAGATCAACGTACATCTCATGTATTTCAGTTTCAAAGTTTGATACGTTAAAAGCTCTCATCATTCGCTGGCTTGTATCTTCTAGCCAACGCTGCACCTCTTCATCACGCCCAAGCTCCTCATCTCTAAGCGTTAGGTGAAACCAAGCTGATGCACCGCTTGTGAGCATACCGTGTAAAGAAGATGCAAGTAAATCAACAGCTTGTAGTGCTGTGCCATCAAAAATCAACTCCATTCGCTTTTCGCCTTTGGAGCGTTGCCTTACAATGTCTGCCTTTCTTGGCAGCATATAGTCAGCAAGGTCTTGATAATGGGTATCCCAATAATACCGTTGTCCTTCGTAATGCTTGAAACGGTCTATCAAATCTTTTGATGAATACATGATTTACCCCAATAAAGTTGGTTTGCCACCTGATTCTTGTGTTTGACCGCCAAGCGCACCAGTTCCAGCAACAACAGTTGATTTTCTGCCTCGCCTTTGCTTTCTTTCTTCTGTCATGGCTTCCTGCGCCAAAGCAGACGCACGTTCCTGATCTATTTTTGTAACCTCTGGAAGAGCTGGCGGGGGTGGCGGCACGATAACTTTTGGCTTTAAAAATCCCATGACTAAGCCTTCTCTACTGATTTTTTCTTTGGAGAAATACTTAAAGCTCCATAATCTTCCATAATCGTACCAGCTTGACCAGATCGTTTTGACCGTCTTGTACCTCTGCCTCTTGAGGCAATCAAGGTTTCATCATCTGGAACTACCTCTGGTGTAACCTCTGCTGTTACCTCTGGCGTTTCGCCATACAGCATTGCTCTACGCTCTTGCTTGTTAGTACCCATCACAATATCAAAGGTTTCATCAGCTACCTTCTTATAAGGCTTTTCAATCAGTTCTTCAAATGCCTCATCAGCAACATTTTTTACGCCTTTAGCAACTTTTTTTACTGGCCTTTCTAAAGGCTCAACAATTTTTTTATCTACAAACTTTGTAACTTTTTTAAAGGTCTTTGTAATTGGCCTAAAAAAACTACCCATAATATTCTCCTAACCCCACTGATGAAAGCCTAGCTTTTGTGCTTCGGCTCTCAGCCAAAACAACTGATTGTACCCTTTTGTTGATAACACATTTTTTACTTTACGAAAACCCAGTGCAATATTTCGCTTACCGCCTTCTGCTATAAAGTCAATCGCCCAAGGAATATCACCCCCACCTTCGTACCCTTCCGGCATAAACTCCAACTCTTTTACATACTGACTTACCTGGTCATGGGTTGGAAACGCCCAAGACGCAAAAACAAACGGAACACGGCCTTCATCTCTTAGTATAATAAATTGATTTGCTTTCAAAGGTGGGATCACATATTTGTCAAACTCTTCTTCACCATACCAATTATGAAAATTACTCCTACTCATTAAATATAAAACATCACTTATATCTTCGTTTGAGTGACTCATAACGTAAACGGATTATACTCATTAACCGCGACCTTTTGAGGGGGTCTAGTATAACTTTGTCTATTCTCCAACCCAACAGCCAGATACCTAAACGCATCCGCAGCATGAGACGTGAAGTCATGCCTTGGATGATCTCTGAACATTTTTCTACGATCATCCCATTCCTGTCTGTATTGTTTTAGCATTTCTATGCCTTCAGCGCACTTATCCTTATCAAAATGGCATTTAGGCATCAGCACTCTGGCAGCATTGATGCCATCAGCCACTTTCATTTTCGGGACGACTTTGAACCTGATGCCGAGCGTGAACGCCGTTTCGAGGCGGCTTTTGCCCGACCCGAGTTCCCTGACTTCGATGTCGTGGGGGGCGAGGTGGTCTCCCCAGTGATAATCCTTTTGACGTAGGACTTCAGCGTAGTGATCCAACCCAACACCGCTGCTTTCATAGTAGTCAATGACATTTACCGCTCCACTCCTAAATATCTGCGCAAACCAAATTGCTGTTGAGTCGTTTATACCCAAATCCCATGCGGTATGCACAGGATAAGCGGGGTCATAAGGAACTCTAGTAATCCTTCCGTCATCATCAGCATCAGATAACAACTTTCCATAATAAGCCCCTATGATTGCCGCTGTAAAGGAACACTCATATTCCTGTTCATACTGTTCTGGGGTCATTTGCTTCTTAGCAGCCTCAAGCTCCTCATCTTTCACAAGACCGCTTTCAGATGCCTTTACAACCTTCCAGTACCACTGATCTGATCCATTCTCTGTCTCAACCTTGGCATTGTCCAGTAAATCATAAAAATGATTATGTCCTGCTGGTGTACCTAGAAATACAGCCGCACCCTCTCTGTCGGACAGGGCGGGTCTTACAACCTCCCCCCACACCCTTGGGTTTTGCATCCCAAACTCATCAAACACACACAGGTCAAGATAAATACCACGCAAACTATCAGGGTTCTCAGCAGACAGCAGCATCAGCCTACCGCCATTAGGAAAATCAACTCGTAGCTCAGTTTCATTAAAGTTCACACCAGGTATCACAGATGCGTAATATTTCACATAATCCCACGCAATACGCTTGGCTTGTGTAAAGGTAGGAGCCACAAACGCCACTCTTGGCCTCGGTAGTTCACAAACTAGACAATGTTTGATTAAATGATTTACAGCCCAGACTGTCTTGCCAAAGCGTCTGTGCATTACAAGCACATTCCAACGCTTTACGCCCTTGTGCATTTCTGCTTGCAAGTCTCTTGGCTTATAAGGAATGCGTACCTGTTTCACAGATTATCAACTTTCCCACAGTATCTTTACTGCACCGTCAGTAACCTCAACACCAGCCCTAGCCTTTTGCTCCCCAAACCGCTCTGGCAGTATCTTACTAACCTTCCACCTAACATGAGTACCATAATCCCTCAATACATTCGGATCATAGTCCTTACGCTTATGAAGAGCATCACTATATAACTGATCCAACTCCTCTAACGCCTTCTCAGCACTCTGACGCTGTGCCTCCCTAATAGAACTCTCAAAAGCCTCATCCTGCTTCATAACCTTATAAACAGCACTACGGCTAATACCAACCTCTCTACAAGCCTCTACCAAGCTATAACCATCACCTAATAAACTTGCTAAACCCTCTTTCTTAAACCTTGTAAACCTAGCCATGCTAACTCCGACTGTGTGTTGGAAAGGACTATTTAACACATATAGAGTGAGGCGGCGCGTGTTGGGCATACGGCAAAAAATAGACCCGCCCCTACCTACTCCTTACTTGTTTTGTGACAAGCTTGTTGTGCCTGATTTGCCTTAGCTCTGTGTGGTCAAGATTTGTTAAAACACGCTACAAACTCAAGCAAACAAAACAAATCAAGCTCCCTCTTCTCTCTCTTTTACTTGTCTACTTGTTAGACTAATAACATACATTCTGTTGACAGTAAATAAGCACCCTATGCCATACTTATATATATGCTGCTCTCAGCCTTGGTTTATTTTTTTTCGACTCATTGTCTTTTTTTGTTGACAGGTATATGCACGCTGTGCTTATCTCTCATTAGCAAAACAAATGAAAGGTTAAAACAATGACTCAAAGACATAATGATTATCGTGACTGCATGACAACAGAGCCGATGAACAAAGAACCAAACTTAAAGTTTTTTAGATCGCACCATGCAAAGACAATGCACGATAAAGATTTTCAAATTGCTTTAGGTAAGGTTTTAGATATTGCCGATAAGAACAAGGTTGATATTCACGACCTTTGTCAATCAATTCGTTTTATGAATAAACATGGTTTCTAATCAAATAATCACACTAGCAAAAGGAAGATAAGACAATGAGAAAAGTTAGCAAAAACACAGTATTCGCATTTTTAAATCGTACCGTAAAACGTACTGGGAAAAATGACGCTGTTAAACGCACAGGATTTGTTGAGACTAACAACAAAACAGGCGAAACAAAAAACACAGAATGTTTTTACATGACGCTACACGATAACCCTATAGCAAGCTTGCAGCCATTACACAAAACAAAATGGCACAAACGCACAATACATTTAACCCTTGCAGGTTGGAACACAGTAACAACACGCGAACGATTAAATGCTTTATTGCGTATTCTGGGCAAAAGTAACTTGCATATTGTCCAACATAAACACCAAGCTTGCCTTGCCACATTTGCAGGGAACAAACGGCTTACAACACCATTAAATGCGCATCGCTGGTATGATTTGGAAGAATTGCAGCACATGGCAAACTTTTTATACCACAAAGAAACTAACAAGGCAGCATAAACAACAACAGGCGGCACGCATTGCGCGTGCTGCCCCATGATTGCATGGCAATGATTGTGCAATGATGGGGCAAATGCCCACAACACTAGCAAGAGAGGTTAAACAAATGGCAAAATATAATGGTTACACAAGTTGGAACGCTTGGAACGTATCGCTTTGGATAAATAACGATGAATACCTTTACAACATGGCAAGAGATACCGTCAAAAGTTTGGGTTATGTGCGTGGATTGAAGGCTCTTGTCGCACAATGGGGAGGCGAAAAAACCCCAGATGGGGCAATCTATAACCGCACCGGAATCAAGCAAGCAATACAAGAGATAGTTTGATGGCTGAGAAACTTTTAAACGGTTTTTGTATGATAATCACAATCTTAATAATAATGGGTTTTATTGACTGGTTGTGGTTGTTTGGAATCGAAAGCAGTCGAAGTTACACTTGGTACGCTGTAATGGCTCACTTTGGTAAATAGGCTACCGACTACCCATTGACGGTTAGAGGGCTGTCAGTGGGCTTCAAATCGCCAGCAATGGCACAACTAGCAAAAGAGAGAGGGCAAATCATGTCTAAGAAAGTAAATCACTCGTTATCTAATAAACTTATCAGTAGGTTTATATCAAATGAAGAAGCTACAAAGCGTAAGGAAGATAGGATAATACAAAGCCTATCGCCTGATATTGGCACGTTACGTCTAACTTACACCATGATTAACAAACATATCATTGATGCAAATGCCAGCATCCGAAGGCTTGCGCTATTGCTTGGCGTTGATATGGAAACAATGACCAATGGCGATAAAGTGACGATACAAGGCGAATATGACGATGGAACGCCATGCAATGTAAATTTTTATCGCACTAGGATGCGTTCAGATAGGCGAGTTAGTCTATCAGGCATTAAGAAGCAAGCGCAAAGTGGTGATCTATTAGCCTTGTCTTACAAGAGAAACGAGCAAGGCGAATACATACTAATTATTAACGTAACAGCGGCAGCACATTGTCGCGTAACTAAAATTAGCTAGCAAAAGAGAGAGGGATAAAACAATGGTAATAGAATTTGATATTGATGACGTTTTGTTTATGTCGCACACCGCTTGCCAAAACTTTTACAATGAACAAAGAGAAAGATTTGAACATTATAAAAGTAATATAAGAATGTTGCCAGATAGACCAACAGCAAAAGACAAGCAAGGCACTATGTTTTTCTATGATAGCCAAGTTTCTGCCTTGATAGCTTACAAAGTTATCAGTGAAAGAGAAAGTGCCGCATTGCTTTGGGATTTAGTAGGCGAAGAATGGGTTGTGGCTTGCTCAATGGATTGGAAGCAATACATGGAAAGCAGAAGTGCTGCGTAAAGAGAGAGGGCAAAACAATGATTAACGCAATATTCAAATTAAGAGACAAGTCTCAAACAAATTTAGGATGGGAATACATTAAGATTGTTGATCGATATTGTTATGGCTGGGAAGAAGTGCCAGCAGAAAACACATATCACAAAAAAGCTTGGACAATGAAAAAGTTTACCTTTGTCATTCTGGGCTGGGATACAGACAAACCAAAAGATATGCACCCAATAACTGAAGATGAGATGGAAGACTTATGGATGAATTATGATTTTGTTGAAATGGAAAACTAAAAGAGAAACCGCCAAAGCATTGCGCTATGGCGGCTCTCACTTTCACACTAGCAAAACATGAAAGGTACGTTCCTAAAAAACCCTAAATAGGAATAGAAAGGATTATAACATGGATGCAAAAACTTTCAAGTTAGAAAGATTACAGCTTGGTCTTAGTCAAACTGACATGGCTAACAGGCTAGGCGTTTGCCTGAGAACAATAGGTTATTACGAGGCAGGCGAGAAACCAATACCAGACTCAATCAGGCTTCTACATAACTGCTTAAAGAGAAAGGTCATTTTAGAAAAAGATATTGAGCTAGCAAAAGAGAGAGGATAGCACAAGCTAGTTGTACAACAAAAACTAGCCTAGTCTATAAGCTGGGCTAGTTTTATTTTTTTATATATTTATTGCTTGCTAGTTTTGAGTTGAGTCTAGTTAAAGACTAGACTAGTGTTAACGAGCAAGCTCGATTTTATCCAGTCAGTTTTTCTTGTCAACCCCATAACTTTCCCTGACCACTTGAACCCAAGTTGATAGTGACATTTCTGCAACAAGCTTTGGATCATAAGAGAAAGAACGACACGCAGCCATAAGCTGTATGACGCAACGGATTGGCCTGTTGTTAAACTTGTATATCAGCACTGGGAACCTATCGCCTGATGCCTCACAAGCCTGTTCCCACCATGCCTGTTTGTAGGTTGCGCCACTGGCATAAGCCTTACATTCAATAGACCATCCAGGGATTACAATGTCAGCCTCACCTTTGATTTGATATTGAGAGAGGTTGCGCTTTGGCATCTCAGGCAATGACTCGCCAAGATGGTCTTTTATATAGTTTACAATCTGACGCTCAAACGCTGCACCTTTCTGTCTGCTATCTGTCATTTTTTTTCTGCTTTAAAACGCTCTTGGCTGGATTCTTTTTGCGGATTACACGCCCAAGATTATCAAACTTAATATCTATCTCTGGCACATGCAAAGCCTCTTTGATTTCTTCAATCGTAGGCACTTTATAATTATCTTTTCTGTCCATGTTTATCTCCATACACCAAATGACAAACTTTACATTCCAAAGCACCATCCAGAAAGGTATCGCACCTCACGCAATTGCCATTGGCTAACCGCCTCGCAAACAAACCATCACCCACTTGGATAACATCAGAAACCTCGCCAGTGCCATCGCATTCCTCGCAGTCCTCTGGCACAACGTCTGTTGGATCAAAGTAATCTTTGACATACTGAAATCCTTTACCTTTGCACTTTCGACATGGCTTCGTTGAAAAAGTCATTGGGCTTTACCTCACCGTTGCTTGCTAAAATAATCCTACGCAAAACGTCTGGGCTTGGATAGCGTCTGTTTGCTACAAAATGAGACACTGCCGAGCGAGTAATCCCACAACGCCTTGCAAACTTGCTTTGCGTTATCTTGTTGATTTTAAGATATTCTTTCAATGTCATAACATAAACCAAACTTTACTGTTGACAGTTTGTAACATGCTGTTACTCTATCAACACTAGCAAAACAGTCAAGGTAAATAATATGCAAAATATACCAGATAGGTTCAAAGAGATGGGCCTGACCCATCTATCAGCATCGTCAGGAACAGAAGAGAAATACCTTTTGATGCTAAAATATTGGTTGCGTCACAATCACAATATGCAGTTTCCAGGGTCAGCAAGAATGATAACAGGTTCTATTGTCCAAGAGGGAAGCGACTGCATACTAGGATTGCATAACTTTGATCCAGAGAAGGGCCAGCAAGACGGAATGGACGTTGCAGAGTCAACGCGGCACATGATGTCTTTGTATGATGAATATAGCCCTCGCAACTTTGATGATGGCAAGGATGCAGAAGACTATGAAGCATTTAGAGATTACTTATCGGACATGCTTGGCAACGCTGTTGCTGCTGTAAAAGAGTGGAGTAATCGCAACGGCATCAATCAATTAAACGGTGAGCATAAGACTTGGCATCACGATCCAAGGATTGAAGTTCCGATTATGCTCTTTAAAGACTACTACGGTGGCAACTTTCAGGCAGACTTGAAGTGCAAACTACCACAAAGAAACCCCCTCAAAAAAGATGGCACAAGAACATGGCGTGTTCCTAAACCAGACGTTCAACCCACATGGCAGAACATCTGGCAACAGTCTGTCTATTACAAAGCCACAGGCGAAAAGCCATCGCTTCTTCATGTCACTGCATCAGGGTTTCATATCTGGGATGAAACAAACTGTGAGGCTCTGACAGAGGATAGTCTTGCAGAAACTTACGAGGATGTTGTTCGCAGTTGGATGATTACAGAAAACCTATTTAAAGCAGCGAATGGAAATTGGAACACGTTATTTGGTTTGGTTCAGCCAGATTTCATGGAGATAGAAAGAAGACATGGGCCAGAAATTTTAGCACTAGCAAGAGGAGCATGGAAATGATTACGATACAAGACTCAGATGATATGTTTGATTTATTCTATACACCGCCACACAAGCTGGTTAGGCGAGACGATCCAGCGACAAGCCATGAGGCTGCTGAGAGCGTTGACACAAGCCACATGGAGCAAGTCGTTCTTGAGGCCATACAAGACTTTGGGGCAGAGGGCTGCATATCCGATCAGGTTTTAGCAAAGCTATCGCATCACCGATACAGCAGTGTAACCGCTAGATACAAGCAGTTAAAAGAAAAAGGACTGGTGAAGGTTGATGACCGCAAACGCAAGGGCAAGTCAGGCCGTGGTCAGTTAGTAATGTGGGCAACAGAATTTTATGTGGGAGAAGAAAATGGGTAGACCAAAAGGCGTAAAAAACAAATCAAACGCAAATCAAATGATAACTCTCAAGCTTACTAAGCAAGAGTTTTGTTTGTTGACACAGTGGAGCCGACATCATTTTTGGGACGACACAGAGTCTTTTACAGATGATATAAATATTGATGAGTTGCTTGGTTGGTCAAGAAGCTGCTTGCTTATGGCAAGGCTAAAAGCTGTTGCAGATGATCATGGTATTCACTTTGGTTTGGATGATTTCCCAACAGAAGATTCTGCACCGGATGCGCATAAAACCGAAAGAGTTACTCAAATGTTTGTTGATCAATATACAGCTAACCTTGCAATGATGGATAAACAAAAGGCAAAAGAAAATGGATGAAGAAACACAACAGCGCATTGATATGATGCAAATGAAAGTCGATGAGTTAGAGGCAAAGGTGCTAGAGCAAATGGTTGCTTTTACTACAGCTATGAAGCTAATCGCAGACTTGATGGAGAAAAAAGATGGGTAGAGGAACCTTGCCGCCAAATCTTATCAAAGCCTTAGAAGATGTAGGCATGAGTCCAGAGATGGATAAAGGGGCTGTATGGAACTGTCGAGGTACGCCAGTTGTTTTGCACAAAGCCTTAGAGCGTATTGCTCATAAACAAAATATGAGGTTTGATCCACCAATGATTATTGAAACAGACGCAGAAAAAAACATTGCGGTGGTCTGTGTCACTGGTTACCTGGGTGATTTCTCTGAATGGTCTATAGGTGAAAGCACACCGCGCAATACCACTAATAATTATCCTTTTGCCATGGCTGAAAAACGTGCCAAGGACAGAGTTATATTAAAATTGCTTGGTGTTGCTGGCTTTGTTTATTCTGAACAAGAGGCAGATAATTTTGAAAGAAGTAATCCAGACCTTGTACCAACTAAAGAAGAGAAAGCAGCCCAAGCCAACCAAGAAACAGAGAGCCAAGAGGGAGAAAGCAAGCCTGATGACAATGGGTTCGATCCTCTTGAACAGGAAGCAAGGGATTTCTGGCGTGAGGTTGCCATGAAGACCGACAGGAAAAACATGAAAACCCAAAAAGAATACCTTGACTACACAAGGGGTGGTCACTTTGGCTCACAAATACAAAAGTTCATAGAAACTGAAACTTACAAAACTCAAATAGCACCTTGCTTACAAGCTGCACAGAAAAGATTAGGAGTGTAAAATGCCTAGAGAACCGTGGAAATATAATGGTCAACTGCAAAGCCCAGATAAAGATTTTGAGTTGGTTCCAGTTTTATCAATTAAACTTTGGGAAAACGATAAGAACAAAGATGGTCAGCCTGATTACAGCAATGGCAACATGAGGCTGTATAACCCAAAACTAAAGGAGCGAGTTGATCTTGTGTCTCTTTCTTCAGACAACACTTACTCTGGTTCTGTTTTCATAAACGATGACGGAACTTGTAGCTTCACCGTCCGACAAAGAGTACCCAAAAACTATTCTGACTCTATTACAGATGGCGTCAAACAAGAGGGCTTGAAGCCACTAGCCCAAGCGGTAGAGAATAAACACTACCCAGAAGGCCATCAGGAAGCCCCACAACAGGCTGAAGAGAAGATGCCTTGGGAGTAAGGCGTAAAAAGTCCAGAACCCACTCTACGGCCTTTGTAGAGCGATTTAGCGTTTATTGCGAAATGTGCAACAAAGAAATGTCTTTAGAGAGTGGGTACTGGATTATAAATGGATTAGGGGAGTTGTTGTGTCATGGCACAAACGGTTGTTCAGTTAAAAAACAAAGTTCTTATAGAGGAAGCAAGGGTAGTAGCGAGGGACTATTACGCAGCCCTGATACTTGAGGGCTGGGGTTTGTACCGAATACTCAAAGAACATGGTTACGAGCCACATAAGGCAAAGTATATCATACCCCTCAAAGGAGAAGAGAAAGGTTGGTATGCGAGTGAGCCACACGTTATTGAGTGCTTGGCTCACTATATATCAAATGGTGGAGAGCCTTTGTACTAACGCTTCTTCTTTGATTTCATAATCTTTTTTTGAAGAGCCATAGGTAAAGTCTTTTGTTTAGCGGTCAATCCGTTCTTCTTGGCTCCTGCTTTTTTCTTCTTGCCGTACATCACTTCTTTCCTTTCTTAGCTTTGTTGCGCTTTGATATTGCAGCCGCCTTCGACTTTGCATCAGCCTTGCTGCTTGCACCCCATGCCCTGAGAGACAGGAGTAACCTAGTGGGTTTCCCATTTTTTCTTTCTGGCCCCCTCATGTTACCCATACGAGCTAGGAAACTAGCCCTTCTAGGGTTGTCACCTTTTTTAACAGGGGCTTTTAGATTCATGCCCTGCCGCCTAGCAGACGCACGACCCCTAGCGTTCAAGCCACCCTTGGGGTTCTTGCCAGCTTTTCGTTGCCATGCTGGTGTCTTAGCCATCTGCCAATGCTCTCATCCGATCTACTAAACGTCTAGCCCTGTTGGGAACCTGAGTGTACCACCGCGAGTCTACCATCTCATCTGCCGCCTTGTCCCAATCCCTTGCGTCAACGCCAGCTTTCATGCCTTTGAACTTGCTGAGTCTAGGTCTGCCCATGTTGAACATCATGTTAGCTATTATATGCTGGCATTCTTCTGGCATATCGTCAAAGTCAGGGTACAATACTTTGCACTCATCTATTGTCACAGACATATCCAGTGCAAACAATTTCTTAACACGCTCTTGCTCAACTGTTGTTCCAACAGGTTTGCCATGCTCCTCATCATTTTCGGTAATCAAATGACCAATGCCGCAAGTAGGCAAGCCAAGGTGATCTAAATACACCTCGTACTTACAGCCCTCATCTTCGGCTATCTCTTCTCTGAGTCTATCTTTGTTCATTTCTTTTTCTTCGCTGCTGGTTTTTTCTTTTTTGCGCCACCTCGTAGCAAGTCTGAGTCAGCCTTCCTTGCGCCGCCCTTGCCAGACACAAAAGACTTTACCCTACCCATAGCCCAAGCATGGGCAGAGGTCTTTGGCCTAGAACCTGATGAATAGTACGCACCAAGCCCACGTTTGTAGACCTTATTAAGAGTTGTTTTGGAATACCGTGATGCACCTGAAATGCTTGCAAACCTAGACATTATCCGCGACTCCTCTGCTTGCTAATCCTATCCATCATAGCTGGTGTAAGTTTGCCTTGTCTATACAGCTTGGCAGTGCGCTTTATCTCTGCCTCTCGTTTCTTAGGGTTTTTTGCCCCACGCACATACTTCTTTGGCACACCGCCTTTTGTCTTTGGAACCTTTGCAAATTTACGCTTCGTCACTTAGATACCCCTTTGTATTTTTCAAAGCTACGCATCCCACCAAGGCCCAATAATCCTAATAATACAGTCATCAGGCTATCCATGTCAAAAGCTGGATATGCCACTGCTTCAATGCCCATGTATGCGGTGACCACATCCATCGTAGGAAAAACTAAAAAATGCGCGAATAAGGCTAGGCTACAGCACCAACCCACGCTCGGCCTCCAGCCCGATACAAAAATATTTTTTGACTTTGCTTCTTCAGCATTGATAGCCAACTGGCCTTTGGCTAACTCTTGTGCGTGTCGATCAGCCATAGTAGCCAACTCATGCGCCAACTTGTTCTTCTGATCTTTGTCCTCAACAAATTTATCTAATAGCCCTGTCACTGGCCCTATTAATGCTTGTATCATTCTATTATCCTCACAATATAATTTGAACCATCATCATTCTTTTCAATTACAACTGTTTTGTTTTCACAAGCATACCTGACAGATGTTGATTTCTTGTAAAGGTTTCTCTCTATCTTTCGTTTGGTCTTGAGACATTTTGATATTTTCTCAAATGCGGTATGCTCTGCAATATCACCGCCCATATAGAGTATCAGTGTAATTGTTTCAGTTACCACGTTGTCCGTTCCTCATTTTTTCTATCTGTTCTTCAATATTAGTTAATCGTTTCTCATAGAAATCTAAAGTTAATTTTTGTTGTTGATCGTGTGGCGCACGACCTTCATCAATTTGTTCTTGCAGTTTTGCAAGTTGCTCAGACAAATGTTCGATTAGCATAAATTGCTCACTGTCTGCTGGCAACGAACCGGCCTCTCCTCTCGGCCATTTAATACGAAATTCTGTGTTCTGTTCCAAATCTGCCTCAATCAAAATGATTGTATTCTCTATGCTGTTTAATCTTTCTATAATACCAAAGTACGCCCAAGTTCCAATCGCTGCGCCAACTACCATCGCAATCAGGTTGCGTATAGGCATAGATAATTCAGTGTTTTCATTTAACTTGTGAGCCATTACTCAACACCCATAATGCGTGACAGACCGAAAACCTCCATAAGCATAAACGTGAAAAACAAAAGCAGTACACCGCCAGCAATTAACTTACCACTAAAGTTAGTTGAGCCAATCTTGATAGCTACAAACTCATTGCCTAGTATTCGCAATACCAGTTCAAAACTATTTTCACCTAATGTTACAGATACTGGCTTTTTCTTTTCATCCGACATAACTAATCCTTCTTGTGTTCATGCCCCATCCAGATACCAAAAACACCTGTCATCACCCCCATTACAACACTGACAAAAGCTGACTGTGATGCTGTTGGGTCTTCGAGAGACATGAACCACTCTGCACAACGCCAAGACATAACTGTACTAGCCAGCATCATAAAACGTGGCAGAACTTTCCATCTCAAAAACTGTTCGACTGTAATCATAACCTTCCCCCTCAACACTACGAGCTATTGTCATAAACATCACAGCAAATAAAAAGATTGCTACCAGGAGTACACAGAAGATAATTGCACACGTTTTAATTGTCTCTGATATTTCTTGTTGCCTACGAGCCGCTTCAACTTGCGCTTTCTTAACCGCTTCCTTTTGTTCCCTAAGTTTCTGATTATGATGATTTAGAATCTCTTGCCATGTGCTTGGTTGATCCGCTGGTTTAGGCCAACGCATATTAATCATCGTAGCAATTTCTTGCATTTGCTCATTAAGTTTTTTAGCTTCAAGAACTGCATCAATTGAACTACGGATGTTGATGTCACCAACACCAGCTTGCTTATTACGTTCTTCATTGAGTTTCTTTTGCGCTGAGAATAACGTACCGATCTGGTCTGAAATATCTGCAACAGATTGAACATCATTGATGCGTGCCTTGATAAACCCTATAGCATTGGAAGCCGCAGTAACCGCAGCAATAGCTGTTGTTATCGGCTCCATTCATTAATCCGCATCTGCTATGGTGAAGTCAATGTCAGTGTCATTGTGCGCTTTCTCAAGCTCTGCATAATATTCATTACCTTCTTGATTTACTATGTAATCACAACAACCATCAGTTTTTTTCACGGCTTCAATCATACCTATTTCGTTAGTAGGATTTCCGTCTATATCGTGTCTTTTTATATACTTTGCTGATGTGTAAAGATGATACATTTTACAACTCCGCTTTGACTTCAAGTATTGGTGAGCCACCTACATTTGTGCTACTTGATGCGAGAAAATAAGCAGCCTTATAGAATTGTGCGCCATGCTTTCCAACATTACTGTTTGTGGGAGTAGAACTCCAATTAAAACCATTAATAAAACCTATTACTGGTGTAGCCATTCGCTTTTCTACTTGCCACTCAACTTCACACCAGTTTGAGCCATCATTGTATTCTACGCCTACTAGCCCATACGTTGTTGAGCCTACATAAATACCACAGCCCCACAACTCATAATACCGCTGACACTTAGCTAACGTAGTACCTATGTCCTCATGCTCAAATGGCGTGGCTACTTCTCCAACCTCAAGCTGTACACCTGTAAGAAAAAAGTTACCTGTTTGTCCAGCAAGGTTAACTTGGTCACTGAACATAAAATCGTCTGTTCCAGTATAAGCACCCCAACCAGTGTGAGGAGTACCATGATAATCTGACCCACCAGCTAAAGGCCAGAACAAAATTATTTCAGCAGTGGTATCATTTGCTATATTGCCAGACGTATCTCCGTCAATAGTAATTGTCTTGTATTCCCATGTGTTTGCAGATGAAACTGTATAACTTTGCAAGTTACTGCGAACAGGTGTTGATTGATAAAAATTTACTGAGTGTTTTCCAGCTAAAGGTGATTTAACCCAAAAAGATAAAGTAAGACTTTTTGCAGACGATGTACCGTAGCATAAATGTTGAATATTTTGACCTTCAAATCTGGTGTCGAGATACAACAATTCGTCTGCTGCAATTGCGCTTTCTGCTGTTGTAACTGCAAGTTTTAAAGAATGTGCAAATCCATTGCCAGAAGGGTTATCTGTGTCCTGTGTTATAGCTATAACCAGTTCGTCAAAATTACTTTTTGCAACACTAAATCTATCTACTGTATAACCCGTTGCAGTGGTCGTTTGGTTTCTCTGGTCAACAGTCATCGCACCGTTGATAACAAGATTTTTATTTTCTTGCGCCTGACCTGAACCAATCAATGCGGCTAGTTCTGCTGCTTTGCTCATTCTCCTGCCTCCAACGCGCTAATTCGGGCTTCAAGTGCTTCTTGTTTTGTTTCAAGTGCTGTGATTGTTGATTGCTGTGCTGTGATTGTTGCTTGCTGTTCTTGAATAGCTTTTGTTAAAACCGCTGTTAGCTTTGAATAATTAACAGACCCTGCTACTAAATCTGTATCTTCATCCTTCTTTGTGAATACACTGCGCGGCATCATTGGGACAAACTCAGGCAGGATTTCAGAAACCTCATCTGCAATAAACCCAACTTCTTGCGCTTCGTCATCTGTCCTTAAATATTTTCTTGGCTGAAGCTGCACTACTTCTGCAAGGCCATACGGACAATCAACAATATTTTCTTTTACTAATCTACTAGAAGTATCGAAACTAACACCTCCGTCCGTAGTGCTAACCCTCAAATCTGCGTTTCCCGCACCAGATGGCAAAGCTAATAATCTTAAAGCACCAGTGCTGGTTAGACGCATTCGTTCCGTACCGCCTCCGGTGCTAAACACCAGATTACCTTGTGACCTGATAGCAAAGTCAGTAAGGCTTTCTGTCCCACCCGTATTTACCAGAGCATTAGAACAACCTACGTAACCAATATTTGCACCATTTGCACCAGTATCATGCTGAACATAACCGCCGGTTGCGTATGTGCTTTTAATAAGAACAGGTGAATTTGCGCTTGTTTCGACTTGTAAATGTGCGCTTGGGCTTGAAGTACCAATGCCCACCTTCCCGCTGCTGTCTATACGCATACGCTCATCGCCATTCGCACGGAATGACATTGCGCCAGTTCCACTCGCGTAACGAACACCTGCTGCATCCGCGTCAGACGTAGTACCCATATCTATGACTGATGTTCCGCCCACAGAAGAAATCACTTCCATTCGTGCGTTAGTATCTACGATAGATAATAGTTGACTTGGGCTTGTAGTGCCAATGCCAACCCTGTTTGCACTCGCATCAACAAACAATGTGCCGCTGTCAAAATTAGCATCATCTGTAACAGCTAGTGTACTAGATAAAGTGGCTGCACCAGTAACACCAAGCGTGCCGCCCATTGCCATATTGCCGCTAAACGTACCGCCATTAGCTGCGCTAACAGTATCAGCTACAGCAAAACTGTCGTAAACAATCATCTCGACAACATCGTCAGTGCTTGCCCCTGTTGTTAGTACAACGCTTGTGCCTGTTGTACTAGCGTAGTCCGTAACAGGCTTGAGAAGCACACCGTTTTGGTAAACATCCATGTATAAAGTATCTGAATAAGCTAGGGCTATGCCGTTAGCATCATTGCCGCTGAATGTTGTTTGCCCAGAGGTAGCTGCGTAGATATATCTAGCTCTTACGCCATCGCCGAGGCTGCGTCCTATGTATGGCATTAGCTCCACTCCTCTTCTGGCGCATCAGGCCAAGTTGGATTGGCTGGGTTTGTTTTGCGAATAGTGCGTACACTCGCACGATATGTTTTAAATGCCGTTACACAATCTGAAGTCA
>VMHT01127965.1_pt1 | contig 33399 bp, 34 predicted proteins | sample 4693611 | NCBI WGS metagenome assembly VMHT01 (sample SAMN12280063, study PRJNA550983) | marine metagenome | isolation source: seawater sampled from same location over 5 years 0.02-0.2 micron viral filtrate | place: USA: collected off the coast of southern California halfway between the port... ...
AATCAATACAGCATTTAAAAGAACTGAAACTGAGATAGAGAAACAGCAACGTAGAAAACTACAAAGAGAAAGGGATAATCAAGCAGAAGAGTTGCAAGAAGGTAAGAGTATTGAAAAGGGAAAGGTCGATGGAGAGTTTAAAAAGGAAATTAAAAAGAAACCTAAAGGTGGTCTTGTAAGTAAAGCACTTAAGGCAAAGAATGGTTTCTTTGGATTCTTAGAGGGATTCTTAAGTCCCATTGGTGGTCTGATAATGAAAATTGCTGCTAAGGCAATCTTCGCTAACATTCTTCTCTACCTATCAGACCCAAAGAAAAGTGAAGAGGTAAAAGTTTTTATTGAGAAGGCATCGTTTGTCTTCAAGAAACTCTATCAGTTTGGGTCGATGATTGTTGGCAGTGTCATGGACACTGTTGGGCAAGTTGTTGGGAAGGAATCTACTCTTTCAGAGAGACTCATTGGACTTGGTAAGATAATCGGTGCCATCACTGGCATGACATTATTGCTTGAAGGTGTTGGGATGGTTAGGGATCTTTTCAACACTGCAGAAGATGTTGCTGATACTGTAGACACTGCTAAGGATGTTAAGCGTGCAATGCGGACGCAGAAAACAGTCAAAGAGTTAGGAGAGCAGTTCGGTCAGAAGGCAGGAAAAAGATATGCAATGCTCATTGCTGATGGTGCTGATGATGCAGCAGAACTCTTTGCAAAAACACTGCGAGAGACTGGTGATATTAAACAGGCAAATAAGGCAGTAAAAGCATTTACAGAAGGACTCGATGTAGCAGCGGATGCTGCAAAAGTAGCAAAACAACCTGGGTTCTTTAGTAGGATGATGTCGAAGGGTAAAAACTTCGCAGTAACACAAGGACAAAGAGGATTAAATTTTGCTACAACTGAAGGAAAAAAACTATTAGAACTTGGATCAACTGCACTTCAGAATCTTGCTGCCAGGTTTCCTAAAGTTGATATCATTGGAGCGTTAAAGAGTCTTCCAGATAAAACAGTAAAGAAGTATAAACAGGTGGCAGCGTGGGGTGCTCAGGCGATGGACAACGCCAAAGCAGGGATCAACTCACTCACGGAGACTATTGGTAAGGGATTTGATAATCTTGGTAAGTTTGCACAAGAGCAGGTTCTTGGCAGACTTTATAACAAGTTCAAACCATTCTTTGATGGTATTTCTGATGTAGTCAAACCTATAATCAGTAACTTTAAAAAGAATTTGTTATCCATTCCAGGAATGGAAAAGGCACCTGGGGTCTTGAAGAAGATGGGTATCAATGGTTTCGGTGACATTTCTAAGGCAGGTTCTAAGTTAGGAGCACGAGCATCGAGTTTCTTACCCTTGATTGGTAGTATCGCAAACTTCTTATTTGCTTATCAACGTCTGTCACAGGGTGATACTATTGGTGCTTTGATTGAAGGCGGTTCGGGTGCAATCCAGTTTACAGGAGAACTAGCAACAGTAACAGGTGTAGGTGCAGCACCAGGTCTAGCCGCGATCATAGCATCATATGCAGGTGACGGTTACATGTTCCTTCGTGACTTCATTCCTGAGATACAAGAGAACGAAGAAAAGGCAGTTGGCGCAATGGGTCTAGGTGGAATTAAGAAGTTTATTGATCAAGCAGTCTCTAAAGTATTGCCTGGGTTTGGTGCCATTATGAAGGCAGCGACAGGTGATCTTGAAGGTGCAGGAGAAATGTATAAGGATCAGAGTAACTATGCAGGTCAAGGTTCAATGACCGAACAAACAAAAGAACCAATTGATGTTGAAGATCCAATCTCTATCTCTACAAAAGGTAAAGTTTCAGGTCGTTTTGATATGGAAACTGGCAAAGGATATATTAATGATCGCGAAGTTCCTATGGAAGAGTATGAAGCATTTGCAAACATGAGTATGGCAGAGAAGTTAGCGAAATATAGTAAAGCAGCAGGTGGTTTAGTAGGTTCTATTAGTGCAGTGAAAGGTTCTCTTACTGCAGTAAAACGTATTGCTTCCTCTAAACTATCAGAGGAAATATCAATTGCTAAAGAAATGGCAGAAGCAATCGTGGTACCAATGGTAATTCAACAATTAGCACCTATGCCTATGCTAGTACCAATAAATAGTGGCGATGGTAACACTGCATCAATCTCTTCAGTAACTTCTAGACGATTATAATGGCAAAAGCAGCAGTACAAAAAGGAAGCAAGATTAACGTTTACAAATTAGTAACCGTTAAAGAACCTGATGCAAGACAAAAGAAGAAAGATCCTACTGGGTATGAGACTGCAAGAGGTCTGAATGCAACTACTAAAGCAGTTAATAACTTAGGTACCACTCTCAATGGTATTAACAAAATTGTTGGTGACCTTAAGCAAATAGAATTAGATCGTCTTGAAACTGCAAATAAAAATAAACCCAAGATGGATCCCAAGTATGGGAAAAGTAAGAAAGGTGGTGGTATACTAGGATCACTTGCAAAAGGATTTCTAAAAACTGGTGGTGGATTCTTATCAGGTCTATTAGGACTACTCGGTAACCTATTCAAAGCATTTGTAGTTCTTCCTGTTTTGACATGGTTAAGTAAAGAAGAAAATCAAGAGAAGGTTGCAGGTGCTTTAGAAGTATTGGCAAAGTTTGGTAAGTTCATATGGAACTGGGCAAGTTTTGGAGTTACCAATACAATTGATGGACTATATAAGTTACTTAGCGACGATTCGTCTTGGATGGATCGACTTGTTGGGTTTGGTCAAGCACTTTTAGGCGTTGGATCCATCTTCATCGGTTTAAAGGGTCTAAAATGGTTACTAAATCCTGTCAAAGTTGCTAAAGGTATTACAGCAGCAGTCAAAGCATTAGTTAAATTCGTAACGAAAAGAGGAAATCCATTGCGTATTCCAGGTAGAAGAAAAGGTGGGAAGGCAGCAGGTGGTTTAGTTACCGCTGCTGCTATAGCATTGCCACAGATGGCACAGGGTGGATGGATAACTGGACCCCAGTCTGGTTATCCTGTATCACTTGATGGTGGTAAAAGCACATCATTCATTGGTCATGGCACAGAGTATGTGTCACAGAAGTCAAGTGGTGGTGCATTTGTTACCCCGTATGATACTCCTGCAACCCGTAAGAATCCTGGGCTGACTGCTATGAGACAAGCAGAAGCAGCAAGAATGGGTTATTCTCAGGGTGGTGAAGTAAAAGAATCTCTTAATCTAACCGCAGATCAGTTCAGAGCACTTGCATATGGTGTGAGTGGTGAAGCACAACGCAATACTGCTGATGAGTATGGAACTGCAGCAGCAATCTTAAACAGAGTTGCAGATCCTAGGTACCCTAACAACATCATGGGCGTTCTTAGTCAGAACAATCCCGTTCAGTTTGCAGCATACTATGATGGTAGTATGCGCCACGAAGAGAAGTTACAAGAGAAACTTTCTTCTCAGGTAGGACAGACAGCAATCATTGCAGCACTAAGAGAACTTAAAGGTAGAGATAGTTTTAAAGGAACTGCCATGTACAAACACATGGGTTCCGATGACGTCAAGTTCTCTAGAAGAGGAAACTTCTATCATTATTCAGAACAACGAGGAAAGAATGATCCTCCTCCGTCATCTATCCCAACGCATTATCTAAAGTTCATTCAAAATCAACAGGCAGATCCAGATCAACAACCAAATGCTCCAGGTAATGATAGTGGAATAATGGGAGGGTTATCTAATGCTCTCCAAGGTCTTACTGGATTTCTTAGTAATGTATTCTTAGGAGGTCCTGCACAAGCAGCACCAATGCCACAAGTAGCACCACCACCTGCAAGGAAGGCGGAGTCAGCAGCAAATGATGGAGCAAGGGGAGTTTCAGTTGCTACTGGTGATATGGGAGAGAAAGTATTCCCACTTCCTAAAGGTAGATTTGAAGCAACAGCAAGGCAAATATTTGGTGCACCGAGAGATGGAGGATCACGGTCACACCTCGGTGTAGACTTAACTGAAGCATCTCCTTGGGGACCAGATCCAAAGATTCCTGTTGTTGCTGCTATTGCAGGATCAGTGTTAAGCGAAGAATATAAGGCAGGGCAGACATACCATTCAGGTGCGATGATTCGAGGTAAAGATGGTTATGACCAACGATACTTGCATATGGAACCTAGTGTAAAACCTGGGCAGGAAGTCAATGCAGGTGATCAGATCGGTAGACTTTATGATGATGGAATCAACAGTCACTTACACTTTGAGGTATACAAAAACGGTAAGGGTGGAGCTCTAAATCCATCTTTGATCTACCCAAGTATGTTTAAAGCAGGAACTACAGGTGGAATGCAGATGAGAAATCCTACTGCATTCACTGCTTCCAGTTTAACAACTCCTGGTCAGAACAAACCTTCTCAAGCTAGCATCCAATCACAGGGTGATATGAGTAGAACAGAGGATACAACCTTCTCTGGTATGGATGGTATTCCTAGTCAGTTCTCTGCTGCTAAAAAACAAAGAGAAGCATTACTTAATGCAACTCAAGAAAGAGATAATGCACGAGAGAATTTTAAAACAGGCGTAGCAAATGCTGTGATGACTGCACAAACACGAGTAAATGAGTCTAACCAACAGAGTGCTAATGCTATTCAGCAAGCAAACTCAGGTTTAAAAAGTGCAAGTCAAGGTGGAGGAAGTAAACCCATGGTGAGTGGTGGTCTTCCTGGGGTTGGTAGTGTAAACATCAATGGTGTGATGAAAACTACAGCATATGCGTTGAACTCTAACAAGAATTTTATGCGAGGTATTCTTAGATGAGCATAACAAGGTCAGTTGCAGGTGATTGTAGCGTATCTGTTTTTCTTTTTAGAGATGGACAACAACTCAAAGCAAAAGATGGAGGAGAAAACTTAGTAGGTTTCCTGAGAGGTTGGGAACTCTATGAGAGTATTGAGTCAGGAACTATCGAAGGTACGTTTATCTTTGAAGACTCTGCAGGTATCTCTAACATTTTCAGCGGATCTGAACTCATTAAGTTTCAAGTCAGAGGAACTATTGCTACTAGGACATATTATCTAAGAGCATACAATATTAGTAACAGATCAAGAACTGGACAAACTACGGATGTTTTTATCATTCAAGCATGTTCTGATGAGTACATTAAGAACGAAGTATCAAATATTTTTGGTAACTCAGAAAAAATATTTAAAGAAACTGAATCATCTGCTATTGTTAAAGATGTAGTTAGGAACACCAAGTATCTTGGAAGTGGTAAAAAATTATTTGCTGAGGAGAGTCTAAACAAACATAAATTTATCGCACCAAACTGGAGACCCATGGATGCGATCTATTGGATTGCACAGAGATCAATCAGAAAGAAAAAGACGGGTGGTGGATTCCAGAACGGGTTTACTTTCTTTGAGAATGCAATGGGATACCATTTTAAATCTATCGATGGTATGATTGAAGATATTAACAAACAGGATGTAGAAACTAAAACTAATCCATCTACAGGTATAGCAAGACTGTATAAGTATGTCTATTCTGCTAAGAAAATTGATACTGGTGAAGGAGATCAATTTAAGATTGATAGTGTTAGTTTTCCAGAAGAAAAGAACTTTTTGATGGGTCTGAGACACGGTGCTTGGTCAGGTTACAGCGTTGGATTTGATCCTGTCACAGTCAATCAATCTAGGTGGGGTGGAGAGAGTTCAGATCTATCAGCAGACATGTACAGGTATAAAGTTTCTGATGCATGGAAGAATATGTCACACTTGGGTGGTAAAAATGCAGTAAACCCTATGTCACGACTTGATGACGACTTTAAAAATCTCGTTGACAACCCTAAAAGGGTGCGTTATAGTATACTTCCGAACCAAATTTTCGATAAGAAAACATCTGCTGGTTCGGCACTCAGTTCGCAGAAAAACTATGAAGCACTCGTAGAGTTGCAAGCATATCAATGGATGCGAATGGAAACGATGAAAAACACGAGAGTGCAAGTAGTCGTCCCAGGAAACTTGGATCTATATGGGGGTTACGGAATTCACATTACGTTACCATCTACCGAAAAATCTGGAGAGAAAACCAAGATGGATAAACGATTTAGTGGTCGTTATATGATCGTTACAATCGCCCATAAAGGTACTCCCGACAACTTCTCGTCAGAGATGCTACTAATGAAAGATGGTGTAATCCCCTAAATAGTTCTGTATCACTCAGGTACTAACATGAAAACACTAGAAGACCACATCCAAAAAGATAGAACAATCTTAGACAATCCTCAAATCAGTCCTCAGACTCGTAGACACATTGAAGGCGAGTTGCACGACTTAGAAGATTACGCAGAACATCACAAAAAGGAAATTGAAGCAGGAGATCATCACGATCCTACTTACCTAGAACTTTACTGTGATCAGTTCCCTTCAGAACCAGAATGTCTAGTCTATGACGATTGAGTCTTATCTCTTAGGACTTTGGAATAACATAGCACAAGCACAAGCAAATCCCCATGCCTACGCATCAATCTTTATGCACTGGCAAGAGATAGAAGGGGGTTTGCAGTCTCAAAATTACTATAGAAAAGACGGACCCTCTAACCCATATCGAAAAAGATTTCATAAGAAAGTTGTAATATCTGACACCCAAATATTAATTGAGAACTACGATATAGACTGGACTAAATCTGAAGAGTGTGGTATGATGTTTACCTTCGATGGTAACGCATGGCACGGTTCTGTTGTGGGCAACTGTGTCGTCAAAGGAGTTGAGATCAAATCAAAGATGTCACTCTTCGGAGACAAACTACATAGTTGTGACCAAGGTTATGTCGATGGACGTATGATCTGGGGTAGTAAGGAAACATATAAGTTTGTTAAAACCAAAAACACCTTTTAGTTTCAAAAATCGGGGTAAAAAAATCCCGCCATTTTTTTGACTCTTAGGGTTTTCTACTAAATAATCAAAAATCTGCAGATAGATGCAAACAGTTGAAGGTATCCTAAATGAACCTACAGTAAACTTTGTCGGTAAAGACGGATTTTTCTGGTGGGTTGGTGAAGTCGAAGACAACGAAGATCCGATGGAACTTGGTCGGTGTAAAGTTCGTGTGCTTGGATATTATACTAACGTAAGGGGTGGCACAGTTGCCGATCTACCTACAGAAAACTTACCATGGGCAACAGTATTACAACATACTTCACAGGCAGGTAACGACGGACAAGGTGAAAGTTCAGGACAACTCCAACCTGGTGCTGTTGTTATGGGTTTCTTCATGGATGGTGAAGATGCTCAAATGCCAATAGTTATTGGTGTTTTGCGTGTACAGAAGAGTACAAGTACAAAGCATGACTTCACCCTCACAGGTGAAAATATGGAGGATGGAAGTACAGGTGTAGTCAACCCTGCACTTAGAAGAACTGCCGATCCTAATAGTATTGATATTAATAATAAAAATAATGCTTCTGGATCAAATGCTGTAAAAATTCCTGGAAGTAAAGTATCACCAGAACCTGCAGGTCCAGGATCACCTAATAATGTAGGTGTACACCTCCCAGGAAGTGCAGGTAATGCTCAAAAACCAAGATCACCTTCTAAACCAATTGCTACTGGTAATGGTGTAGGCGGACCTTGGAAATCTGTGGAATCTAAGTTAAACTATCTTATTGAAGATATTTCAGATACAGCAGGTACACTGGTTGCAACAGAAGATGGTGACTTCATTGACATTGTATCTGGTAAAGTTGTAACTATTGAAAAACTTACAGCAAAACTACAAAACTTTCTAGGTTCTGTTTTCTCTCAAATTATCTCTGCAATTAGAGAGGCAACATCACAACTTGCTGAACAACTTGGTGGTTTGTTAGACTTTGGTAGTCTCATTCCAGGAATTCCATTTTCACAAATGGCACTTATTCAGACTGCAGTGACTCAGATTTTATCATCTCTCTGTATTTTTGATAGTCAGATTACTAGTTTCATTAATGATCCTGTAAGTGCTATTCAAAGTGGTATTAACAGTTTGCTTAGTGGTGCTATCAGTAAAGCACAAATGGTAATGCAGGGTGTTCAAGATACTATTGATAGTATTGTTTGTTCTGTACAAAAAGTTCTCAGTCAACTTAAGAGTGTTATCAGCACAGTAAAATCAGCAACTAGTGCAGTTGCAGGTGTTGAGGATATCATCAGCAGTTGGGAAAAAGGATCTGGCATCTTTGATGGTGGATCTGACATGTTCCAAAATGGACTTTCTGGTCTTGCAGGTTTACTTGCTCTGTTTGTTAAGTTTCTTGGTGGTGGTTGTGATAGAAAACCTGATGGTGGTACTGATAGTCATGGATATTTCCCACTATTCGGTGTTACCAACTGTAGTGATGAAGAACTAGCAAATATTAATAAACTGAGGGGTAGTAATAGAGGAAGTTGTGAAGGTGATAGTTCTCCAACTGGTGTTCTTGATCAAATCTTCACAAAAGCAGATCCTTATCTTTCTGTAGCAAAAACATTTGTAGATGGTTCATTCGATCACCATGTAGGAACCCCAGGTCGTCAGGCACACGTTGTCAAAGAACCTAGTGGAACGACTCACTCATCTTACAATATCAACAACAACACTTTTGCAGAGTGGACTTATCTAAAGGCATTAAGAGAAAAAAATCCTGATATTTCAGATGAAGAAGTTAAGAAAAAGACAGAAGAATATAAAAAATCTAACAGAGGTGGTAGTAAAGATGATACTGGTAATTTAGTTGCTGATCACTCCAGTTACGCAGGAAATCACACCGTAGATGTTATGGGTGACGATTGTTGTACTGTAGATGGTGATGGTGTTCTAAACGTAGAGGGTGATTATAGATTAAAAATTACTGGTGATATGCATGTAGAAGTTGGCGGAGGTTTCTTCCTGAACGCATCTGGTGCACCTAAAACTGTTGATAGAAATGGTAAGAAGAAGAGCAGTAAGATTCAGAAACATGCTATCACGTTCGGATCTGACGTAGATATTAAGAGTTCAGGTGCTGCGATGGTGATACAAGCATCAGAATTTTCTCTTGGTGCACCAAATACTAAGTTTACTGGATCTACTTTTGAGAACTCATATAAGGTTCAAAAGATGGCAGGAAATGAGTTAGTCTTATCAGGAAATAGTGTTATTAATTGCCTAACTCCTGTACTGAATCAACTGATTAATACTGAAGCAACATCTTTAGTTCCTGCACCAGGAATTTATACTACCTGTCATGGTAATATTACAACTGTACAAAATCCTTCTAAGACAATTCCTTTCCCATTCAACAAACTATTGAATCCTGTTGGTCCTGTGTCTATGACTTGTGGTCTGACAGGATATAATCAGCAAGTTCTAGAGGGTGCCCATAATGTGAACGTAGTTAAAGGTATTATCAATATGACTGCTTTAATAGGTGCTGTAAACATCACTGCTAAAAAGGGTCCCATGGCACTGACAGCAGGTGCTGTCATGAAACTGACTGCCAAGACTATTTTCTTAAACTGACTTGACAGGGGCAGGTCAGTCTGCTATACTACATAAGTACAGGAGATTTATGAACGACACTTACCTAGAACACGTCTTCATCAACTTTTCCAAGCGGTCTGTAAAACTCTTGGATAATGAGGGATTCGATCGAGTTATCGATTGGATGTGGAACAAGGAAGGTGCTGAAGGTTTCGCTGAAGTCGTCAGTGCTATTCAAGATACGGTCGATCACGATCTCATCACTTATTGTTTTGCTGAAGTAGAAGCATGATTGGACCTATTGGAATCACCCTGCGCCAAGCAGAGGATCATTTTGATTTTATTATGGATCTAACCGAAACCCAACGTGTATGTTGGAAAATTACTCGTCCTGACGGGAAATCCGCTATGATGGTTCCAGTCAACGAGGTTCCACCAGTTCCTGAAGAAATTCAGAATCAGGTGGAAGAGTTTAAAAAATCATTTATGGAGGAGACAGTTAAAAGTGACTAATTACGGACTTGAAGTTGTATTCTGGGTTACGCTCGGACTTTTCCTAATTTACTGGCGAGAGAATAGGAAATGAACTGTTGGTCCTGTGGATTTCCAAACTTAATATGGGGCGGAGATCACGATTCAGAAGATTCTGAATATGAGATAGAAACAAATCTATCTTGCCCTCGTTGTGACGCATTTGTACTTGTATATCACCAAAAGCGAAATGAGACCTGAGACTAGAGAAGCAATGGAGAATTTATTTACTGCTACTTGGAACTTACCAACAGCAGCAAACCATTGCAAACTGACCAATAAGGAGATGAAAATCACCTTTAACGAATATTGTGCATTTCACCCACCGACTGAAGTTTTTGAACCCTTCCAATGAAAAAAATTATTGCAGCATTGATGACAACATGTCTTGCAACAGCACCAGTTATGGCAGACCCTATTGGAAAGGAGGACTACTATAGTAACCATTCCATGGGATGTATGCTACTTGGTGAATGTAGGGATGATGTGAAGGAAGTGTATACTTTGTTGGATGTTTCCTCAGAGTATGATAACCCTGAAGCATTTACTTCAGTGGCAAATGAGTTCAATCATATGATGGATTCACTGAACCATGTTGGTGTGAATGTATTTCTTGCTGATGAAAAGTATTTCCCAGTAGGACATCGTGGTGTCTATCATACTGTGAGTAATAACTTCTTCTTGAACAAGACATTTATGAGTCGTCCTCATGTTTTGATGAGTGTGATGCGTCATGAAGGATGGCACGCTGCTCAGGATTGTATGGCAGGGACTATTGATAATAGTTTGATTGCTATCATCATGCCTGAGGAAAGTGTTCCTGAGATGTGGCAAGAGATGGCACGGAGGACCTATGCATTCCAACCAGGAGCAATTCCTTGGGAGAAAGAAGCAACTTGGGCAGGTAGGACTCAAGGCATGACTGCTGATGCACTTGCTGCATGTGCAACTGGTTCGATGTGGAATGTCTATAAACCTACCCCCTTAACCAAAAAGTATCTAGTTGAACAGGGATATATGATCGAATGAAACTACCAAATTGGCAGCACCACTCAAAGAAGGAGCAAAAGAGGCATCTTAAACCTCAAGCACTTCGTGCTGCCAAGAAACGGTTGCAAGCATTGAAAGATAAATTGGGAGTGTGGCGGAATAGGTAGACGCACCAGACTTAAAATCTGTTGAGCATGTGCTCGTGGGAGTTCAAGTCTCCCTACTCCTACTAAATAATTAAAATGCTTAACTTTATGGGAATTTATGATATAGTATTTTCACAATTCGATCTCGGTCCAGGATTCTGGAATCGAGAATTGAGAACTCAAGATCTTGACGGATATTTGAGTCAATATTATATTGATCCGAAAGGTCATATCTGGAGTATTGATTACTCAGGAACTTATGAACTTGAAGATGCTGAATGTATTAAAGTTGCAAAAAGTCAAAATCATGGAAGGGTTTCACCTTTCTGTATAACTAAACAACTTGAACTGTACCCTGCAAAATGGGGAGTTCATTACGCACCAACCCCTCGGTGCATGGTAACATTTGAAGAGGGAATCGTGACTAAATCTTATTATTCTTAATGGCATACTTAGTTCATCCTTTACCACCTAGAAAAGTCTGGGTCAAGAAAGAATATCTTTATGATCTTGAAAAGGGACATGGGGAACTCACCCCAGGTCTATGGATCTCAGTAAGAAGTATACAAGCAAAAGCATTATACTTCGAGACACTACTTACTGATTATGGTGCACTCTTTGATAAGTTACCACTCAGTGCATTTGTATGGAAACCAGACATCAATCCAGATGATCAGTTACCATTGGATGTATTAGAACTATGGGACTGCTTTGACTACAATATTACTGTAGTTGAAAAACCTATTCTAGGTAGGTGTTCTTTCTTTGGTAAAGACAAGAAGATGCACCCAGGTGAATATGAATTTACGATTGATACTGCACACCCCGACTTCTCTGTATTAGATACTAACTTCTCAGAGCATGATCCAGAGCATAAAACATTTAATATTATTGCTCTAGATAACGGACAGTTTGCAGCACAACCAAACAATCGATGTCAGTTCTTCGATAATAGTTTGGTGGATAACAATAATCTTAAGAGACCTGACTTTAAAGTTTGTACACAGAACTATGCGGTGGAAACTCTACCTAAATGGTGGTCTGTTGGACATACTGAAGAGTGGGCATATCGAACTGAAGAGGAAGTTAAAGAATCGGACCTTTAATAACCTTTATAAATAAAACTGTATCAAATAGTGTGATTATTCGTGGGAACCAGAAAGATTTCACAACTGGAGACAATATCAGACGCTAACCTGTCTGGAGAAGCGATTCTTCCTGTGGTGGTGTCGGATCCCTTGATTCCAAACAGAAAAGCAAAGATAAATCAGTTATTCAAAGGACTGTCACAGGGAACAAAAGCATCCCCAGGATTGTGTTTTGACTTAGATAGAGACAGTGGATTGTATCAGAATGCATACGATCAACTCGGCATTGCCTTTGGTGATGGAGGTTTCTACTGTACTCGTATTGATAATGGCAACAGTAGTACATCTCTGTACATTACTGCAGTTGATGATGTTGCAAATAATACTGATATCGTGCTCGCACCGAAAGGTACGGGTGCTGTTAAGGTTACGGGAAACTTCCTTATATCTGACCAGACATTTATCTTAGAAGATGCACAAGGTCCTAAAGCAAGATTTGAAGTTAGTAATATTGGTACTGGTACTAATACTCGTATCTTCACCCTTCCCGCTATTACCTCTGGTAATGGAACTACCGTTGTTGGTGCTGATACTCAGCAGACGCTAACAAATAAGACTATTCTTATTGATGAGGACAACTTTGTTATTGTTGATGGTACAGAAGAAGCAATCTTCCAGATTAACTGGGCAACTACTTCAGGTGCTCGTCGTTCTTACTTCTTACCTGATGCAGGTACAGTAACAACTACCGCAGAACCTACTGCTACTGCATCTACATTATTAGATACAAAAACAGAACAGACTACTCTTAATAAGACAATTGTCGATCTTAAGTTAGCAACAAACGCTGAGACAGCAACTAATTATGCTATCTTCAATACTGCTGCTCTGACTGCAAACAGGATCCTTACCGTTCCTGACTTATCATTAACATTTGTTGGTACTTCAACAACTCAAACTCTATCCAACAAGAGTTATGAGAATGCGATATTTACAGACAATACTGATGTAACTAAGAAGGTTTCGTTCAACCTTGCTAACGTAAACACATCAACAAGCGAAGTTTTTAGATTCCCAAACACGGACAGTCTAAATAGAGGTGCAGACACATATAATATGCTTCTTACTGAGAAGTCTGCAGGAGAACTCTTTAACAAGACTCTCAATTCTCCAGTGCTTAAAACTACTGGAAACACTCAGGGACAGATTACACTGTCTGCTGACGGTATTACAGGTCCGAGAGTCATTAAGTTCCCTGATGCTGATGCCACACTCCTATCTACTGAAAACGTTACTGTTGATGACGTTACATTCGGTGCAGGTATTGGAGCAAACAACCTCACTGGGTTAACAAGACAACAACAATTCTTCTACGCAGGATTTTAATTAAAAATGGCTAAACAAGGACTACTTGCCTCAGCAAAACCAGGTGCGACTACCAATACGGTGCTCTATAAAGCACCTATCGATGCGTCTGCAAGTACGGTTTTGTCTGTGAGTGCACAAGGTGGATCAAACACCTCATTCGATGTCGGTATCAAAGACTACGATCAACATGTCGTCTTAGATGCTTCAACTTACAAACTACACACTGGTGACGTATTCACTGGTTATAGATTTAACTTAGGTACAGCAGTTGGTGCTGACCAAGGTCTTAACGTCAATCAAGCATTATCTTCTGCTGATAATGAAAAAACAGCAGTATTTGAATCATTTTATATTCCTCCCTTCACCGAGATTGTAGTGAAGAGTAAGGCAATTAGATCGATTGCAGTTGAATCTGTGACTGGTACGTTTGCTATTGGTAATACTATTTCAAAGGGGGCAGGTAGTAACACATCTGTTGCAACAATTTTTGCTGTAGCATCTGGTTCTGGTGGTTCAACTCTTTATATCGGTCCTTCTACCTTGAATGGTTCTGGATCTGAATTTGTTGCAGGTGATTCCATTACTGCATCTGGTGGTGCTACTGGTACTATTTCATCTGGTGGTGTTGGTACTGCTGCAAACGAGTTTACCTTTACAACATCTGGTGGAACTGAGGATCTTTATCTAGGAACTGCTTTAACAGTATTAGGTGATAGAACATATCGCTTTAACGTAGCAGACTCAAGTATGAGTAGTTTGGCATTCAAACTCTCTGAGACTGCAAACGGTGAGTGGGGTCCTGACGGAACTGCAGGTAACTCTGATGATGGTACTGAGTATGCTACAGGTAAGACCACTAACGGAACTGCAGGTTCTAGTGGTGCTTATGTTCAGTACGATCTAACTGCAAACACAAGTTTACCCTCTTCTCTATATTACTATGAAGGAACAACTGGAACTGCTGCTAACGCAAACTTTGGAGGAACCGACAGGTTGCTCACTACGTCGGGTTCATATAGCTATGACTCTATTTTCGTATACAATGTTTCTGGGACCTGGGTAGACAACACAGATACCTTTACATACAACGGTGTAACTTATACTGTTACCAGTCAGACTGCAGGTCCTTACGGATTTGTTCGTGACTACACAGGAACTGCTCTATATGTTGTTCTTGGAGAAGGTTCTGCGAACATCTCTGGTTCGGATACTTTCTTAGATAATCCTGTCTTAACAACTGGTGCTCGTTCTACTGTGACAGTTTCTTCTGTTACTTCTTCGGGTGCAACTTTAGAGACTAAGCATTACCTTCGTAAGGATAATGCTATCACTGCGAATACTACAGAAGAGATCAAATCTCTTGTTATTGGACCAGGGCAAACACTGGTCGTTGAGAACAATGACGCAGATTGTTCGTTTACATTAGTTGGTTTTGAAGACAGTTCTGCTGGATTCACTACTCGTGCTTATGCTCAAACTGCAGGAACTTCTGGTTCTGGCGGTGGAAGTTAAACCCCAATAAATAATCAAAAGCAGTAATAGGAAATGTCCCTAACTAGACTAAAGAATATTATTACGTCCAGAACTGGACGTATTATCTATGTCAACCCTGACGATTTCGATGCATCCGATGCTATCGATAACAGAGGTAACTCTGCTTTGCGTCCATTTAAATCGATCCAAAGGGCATTCCTAGAAGTAGCAAGATTTTCATATAGAGTTGGTTTAAGTAATGACGAGTTTGATGCTTTCAGTATCATGCTCTATCCTGCTGAGTATGTTGTAGATAACAGACCTGGAGACGTATTATATACAAACGTTGCACCTATTGATGCAAACTCTAACCTAGACTTAACCTCACCAAACAACGTATTATACAAGTATAACTCTGTTGAAGGTGGCATCATCGTACCTAGAGGTTGTTCCCTCGTTGGTACTGACCTCCGTCGTACAAAGATCATTCCAAAATATGTTCCATACCCTACAACTTATGCTGCGAAGGGTATCAACACAGAAGACCAAGTTCCTCCTAGAACTGCAATCTTTAAAGTAACTGGTGGTACATATTTCTGGCAGTTCTCTTTCTTTGACGGTGCTGAAGAAGGTGTATATTTCAAACCTGATAGTGTAGAGACACTTGCACCTAAGTTCTCACACCATAGATTAACTTGTTTTGAGTTTGCTGATGGTCTTAACCCTCTTTCCAAACTTATTACTGATGGTACAGTTCCGAACACAGACTATTCTGCTGTTCCTAACATTCTTGAAAGAACTGACCTAGAGATTTATTATCAGAAGGTATCGAAAGCATTCGCAACGATTCCTGATACCTCTGGCGATCCTGCTGCTGACCAGATTCAACCAAGGGTCGAAGAAAATAGAATCGTTGGACCGATTTCAGATGAATACAGAGTCTTACAGATCACAAGAAATGGACAGACAGCAACGGCTGTCACTGTTGACGAGTTTGATAATCCCAGGGACCACGGATTTTCTGTTGGTGTTAACATCAACGTTAGTGGTGTTACAGGATCAACTGGACCGCAATCCGAAGTTGATGCAGGACTTTATAACGGAAGTTTCACGGTCACATCCGCATCTGGTAACGTGTTCACATACCAAATGCAAGGAGAACCAACAGGAAACGCTGTAGGTTCTAATATTACTGTTAAGACTGAGATTGATACTGTTGACTCAGCATCACCATACGCATTCAACCTATCACTAAGAAGTGTGTGGGGTATGAATGGTATGCACGCTAATGGTAGCAAGGCAACTGGTTTCAAATCAATGGTTGTTGCTCAGTTCACTGGTTTGAGTCTTCAAAAAGATGATAGAGCGTTTGTTAGATATAATCAATCAACTGGAAACTATGATGCTGCAACATCTGGTGATGGTGCACACCTAGACGGATTTGCTGAGTATAGAAAAGGATGGGGACATGAGCACATCAAGTGTTCTAATGACTCATTCATTCAGGCAGTTTCTGTGTTCGCTGTGGGATACTTTGGTCACTTCACTGCTGAAAGTGGTGCTGACATGTCAATTACGAACTCTAACTCTAACTTTGGTAACACAGCGTTAAGAGCAGCAGGATTCAAAGCAAAGTCATTCTCGAAAGATAAAGCAGGTGCAATCACACACATCATTCCACCTAAAGCACTCAATGTCATCTCTACTCTTGCGAATGGTTCTAATGGTACTAACACTATCACTTTAACTTCTGCAAAAGTTGGTGATGCTCTAGGTATTATTCAAGGTATGACTGTATCAGGAACTAACATTCCTGCAGGTACAACTGTTGGAACGGTCAATACAAACACTGGTGCTATTACACTTAATAACACTCTCTCTGGAAACATCGTATCAGGTAATATAATCTTTGGCGAAGAAACTTCTGTTAACTGGGTTAACATTGACATTCAAAGGACTAAGGTCGTTAACGCATCGCTCGCAGGTCAAGGCGGTACCCCTGGAACTAGACTCTATCTCTACGGATATACGACTGAAGCGTCACCTCCTACAACTAGAGTGCAGGGTTTCACCGTTGGTGCACGTCAAGATGGCACAGGTGCGAGTGCTATTGCAGACAAAATCAACTGTCTCTTAGTTGCAAATGGTGCAACGACTGCAACAACACAAGGAGCAAGCATTTCACCTTATGGTCCTAGTGTATCTGGACTAGCAGCAGGTGTAGCAGGATCACCGATCCAGTATGATAGTGCAACATATACAATTAATGGTGTAGCAGGTTCAGTTGGTGGTTGGTATCTAAGTGTTACAGCAAACTCTGAAATCTATCAAACTTTATCTACAAATACGCAATATAATAACGTAAACTTTACTCCGAGTACATTCCTTAAGAGAATCCCTGACCCTCGTGACTTACAAGATAGAACTTATCGTGTAAGAATGGTCATTGATAAGGACAAGTCTAATCCTCTACCTAGAGATCCTATCTCTGGTTTCGTAATGCAACCTTTGAATAGTGACACTACAACATTCAACTTAACTAAATGTTTCTACATCTATGATATTGAAATCGTACAACCATTTGAAAGAGGTGTCAATGATGGTATCTATTATCTAACATTATTGTGCGGTTCTATTGCACCAAGCACATCTAACTTTGACAATAGAAAGTTCTCACAGAACGTCAACGAAGTTTATCCTACATTCGATAGAGATAACCCAGTTGCTGATCCTCTTCCTGCAGTTTCTGTTGCTGACAATGTTATTATTGGTCTCGTCAATGCTACTGATGGTGCAACACCAACTCCTGCAAAAGATCCCAAGAGATCTATTACTAAGGAAGGTATTCAGTTCCTTCTAACTGATACAGGTTGGACTCAACCTGGTACTACACCAAACTATGACTCAAACAACGCAAAACTCTCAAATGTGCAACTTACTGCACGGGCTGGCGATGAAGAGACACGAAAAATTAAGATTCGAGAAAATAATGATGGAACAGTCGCACCGATCAATGTCGAGTTTAGACGTCACTCCATCCTCAGATCAGGTAATCACACATTTGAGTACCTTGGTTTCGGACCTGGAAACTATAGTACAGCGTTCCCTCAAACACAGGTAGAGACTCTAACTCAAGAACAGATCCGATTCTCTCAGTCTATTAAAGAAGAAGGAGGAGTTTCATTCTACTCTGGACTTAACTCTAACGGTGACCTATTCATTGGTAACCAAGTTATCAACCCTGTTACAGGTCAGATCACCAATGAAGATATTGCACAGTTGAACGTTGTTGGTGAAGAGAACACAACTATTCAGACATTCTCTGAGTTGGTTCTTACCGATAAACTAACTGTTCTTGGTGGTGCATCTAACCAGTTAGAATCTATCTTTGCAGGTCCTGTTACATTCCAAGGTCTATCAACCTTTACGAATAACGTTCAAGCAAGAAAGATTTCTTACTATAACCAAGATGGTACTGTTATTAAGCAAACCTTACTAGCACCTGCATTAGCAAATGGACAACCAGACTTTAGCAATATCACCAACTACGATACACCTTCTGATGGTGACCTTGTTTATAATATTAACTGGACACCTGGGAAATCTCTTGGTTGGATTTATTACGGTGCCGTATGGAAAGAATTTGGTCTTACAGATACTGGCGAGATCAATATTGATACTTTTAATAACACTCAACATATTGGTATTGGTACTGCTGCGGTATCTGGATTCAGAGTTGGTATGTTGGGCAACGCAAAGGTTGACGGTGACTTAGTTGTTACTGGACGAGGTGGTGTTGGTGCTGACAAGTATATCACTAAGACATACACAGGAGACGGTACCACTCTAACGTTTGCTGTAACTACATATAGTGGAACCATTAAGCACTCTGACGATTCACTATTAGTATTCCTTAATGGTGTAGCACAGATTGCAGGAACCAACTACACAGTTGACTCTAACGGAGCAAACGTTGTATTCTCCTCTGGTGATGCTCCACTTGCATCAGACACTGTTCACATCTTAGAACTACCTATCTAATCACATGGCAATTTCAAGAGTAAGTGGTAATCAAATTGCCACTAGTACACAAGCAATCGTAACAACTTTAAGTTTCTTAAATACTAACTCAGTTTTAAGAATCCCTGCAGGTACTCAAGCACAAAGACCTACTGGTGTATCAGTTGGTACACTAAGATTTAATACTGATCTTGACTCTGCAGAGATCTACAAAGCAGATGATGGAACGGGGTCTGCAGGATGGTCACCCGTTGCAGGTGGTGGACCGAGTTTAGGAACTGATAGTATTATTAGAACAAACAATAGTGTAATCGCAGAAAACCTTACAGTTGGACCAAGTGCTAACAATGGTGCTGAGTTTACCAACGGAATGAGTGCAGGTCCTATCACAATTAATTCTGGTTTCACTGTTACAGTGGAGTCAGGTGCATCGTGGAGTGTTAGATGAAGGTACGAGCACAGAATTTACAAGGATTAACACCAGGATTCACTGTCACATTAGATCATGATAGTGACTTTGCATTTAAAGGTGGAGCAGAACTAAGAATCACAGGTTCTCAAAACTCTTTACCCCTACCATATGGTACAACTCAACAGTTCAATGATGCAGTGATTAATAAATCACCTAACAGAGGATATGTAAACGGGCAGGTGAGATTTAATACGGGTAATAATAGATTAGAAGTTTACAACAACGGAATTTGGGCAGGTTAATAGTAGAGGATGGGGACGTCCCCGACTTGACATTATATCAAAATCGCATTACAATATGTGATAAGTGTGAGTACAAATCACCTATTGGGATCTGTACTAAATGTAACTGTGTACTCGCAGTGAAGGCACGCTTCCCAATATTCCACTGCCCGATCAATAAATGGTAATGAGTCCTTTCGCTTCTCAGTTTGGAGGCGAACCAGTAATCACTAAATCAACTCATCATGATAACTTTATCAGTGAGTTTGAAACAAACATAGACTGTCAACAAATCATTGATTATTATCACTACATTGCAGATAATGGTTTGACTATCAAGAGACACGCAGAGAAAGGTGCTGCTGATTCTCAAATCTTTATGCATGAGTTACCAGTAGAGTACTTTCATGATAATCTATCTCGATCAGTCTTCCAACGTTGGAACTATGTTACTGAACAGGCACTGAGAGAATATGTACTCAAGTATGATATTCTGGTTGGTCGTAGGTTTCAACATACGATGGCAAAACTCCAAAAGACTGAGCCAGGACAGGGTTATCACGCATGGCATTACGAAAGTACACCATCAGCACCCTATCGTAAGTTAGCAACTATGATCTATCTGAACGATGGATTTGAAGGTGGTGAAACAGAATTTTTATATCAACATTTTAGAGTAAAACCAAAGGCAGGTAAGTTTGTTATCTTCCCTTGTGACTGGGCATGGACACACCGAGGTAATCCGCCCCTAAATAAGGATAAGTACATCGTTACTGCATGGGTAGAGGAGTATCCGACCCCAGGTCAATAAATAGAAGTAAATCGCTTAAGTAATGAGCAAACTAACTGTCGGTAGTCTAGGTGGCATACCTGCATCACTAAATCAAATAACTGTTCCTGCAGGACATACATTACAGATCAATGGTAATGTGTATCATGATGGTACTGGTGCTTTGCGTCTACCTACAGGCACAACTGGGCAGAGACCATCATCACCTACTACAGGTTATATAAGATATAATACTCAGGACGGATGTGTAGAAATTTATACAGGTAGTACTTGGTTACAATATTTTGGAGAGAATGGTACATCTAACGCACCATTTACATCAATGGCAAACTTATCAAGTAATGACCCTGGATCTGGGTATTGGTATATCAAGTTTGACGGAACTAATACAGAAGAAGTATACGCATATAAAGATACCAATGGTAAGTATTGGGTGATGGTTGCATCTATCACAGATGCTACTAACCATGGTTCATATACAGGTGGTTCGGATCACTGGTATGGTAACTGGACAACTACATCAACTACTGGTAATGCAAGAAATGCAATGGCAAATGACTTTAAGTCAAACCATTATAGAGGGTGGACAGCAAATGATGTATTGATTATGCAGGGGTTTTCTACATCTGGTACACCTTATGATACATCTACTGAAGTTGGATACATATCTGGTTGTTTCACTAACAGAGGTGGTAACATGTACAGTATGTTTAATGACTACATCTCTCTGAACAACCATGGTAACATCGGTGGTACACAGATTAGTGGTATGAACTTCTTTAAAGGATCTGCACAGGCATCAGATAATAGATATAGAGGTAGTAGTGCAGGTGAACTTAATCCAAACAATACTTGGCACGTTTCACCCGCAAACTGTGAAAACTATACTTTCAGTATGATTAATGCTCTAGGTTGTTCATCTAATGGATGTAACGTTGAGCACCATGCATGGGTAGGACAGACAGGAAACAACTATTCAAACCAAAACTTCCCAGAACCTAACTGGTCTGGTGATTGGGGGATAAATAACCCTGGATCCCAAAATCATATGTACTGGTTATTCTTTTACGCATAAGACATGAGTACTCTAAACGTTAACGAACTACACGCATCTTCGCTGCACAACTTCGAGATTAACTTCGATGATGGGGAAGCATTGATCGTTGCAGGTACATGTAATATGAGTGCATTGGGTCAACTAAGTTTACCTACAGGAACTACAGCACAAAGACCTTCAAGTCCCTCTGTAGGCATGATTAGGTTCAATAGTGAATTATTACAAGTAGAAGTTTGGAATGGTAACTCATGGTTACAAGTAATCAGAGCATCTGCAGGTGGTAATGATGGTGGAACCCCTGCTACAGCAGCGTCTAGTGTTCAAGAACTCATGGATGCAGGTGTTGCTTCAGATGGAAACTATTACTTAAACTTAGATGGTACAACTCGTAGATACTTTGTACCTATCAATAGTCATCCTTATTATCTTCTTATAGGTAACTGGGGTGGCGGTGGTGCTGCATTCTTTAGTAATGCATCATCATTATCAGGACAGAACTTAAATGATACGGGCGATTCAACTCCTACGGGTAGTTTTGCTTCTAACAGTACTTGGGGTTACTACAGAAACGCAAGTGGATCTGACTTTAAATATGCAACCTTTAGTAATAGGGGTGTATCATATCGTTATGTCAAGATGAGAATGAATCTTTATAACTACTATTCTAATGATGGTCAGAACGGTAGAAACTTCCTAAATATTTCGTCGGGAGTTGGTGATGGTCTAACTATCATGCGTGACAACTCTGGTTCAGGTGATGGACAACACATCTTTACTTACTATACTGCTATCTCTAACAATGATAGTAACTCTTGCCCATCAGTAGCAGGAACTCAACCTACACACGTTGCAGGTGGTAACAACCCAGGTGGATTCATGGGTAACAGATATACATGTTTCTCTAGATCTGGATCTAGTTACACTTCAGAATATGTGAGAAACTTTACTGTACAGGCAGGAGACAATTCTGGTGGTACAGGTCCAAACGTTTTTAATGGTGATGCATGGTTCACTGTTGACTTAGGAACAACTTACAGTGACAACATGCATATCGTCATACACTCAGATCAAGACACTGGAAACGAAGATACATACCTTAAGAGAGGTTGTGTACTTGTTCGACCTGCATAAATAATACGAAGGAGTAATTACTACACATGTCTCAGTTAAATGTTGATAAAGTTGTATCCCTAACAGGGGGATCGGGAACTGCTGAGTTCCAATTGGAGGCGTCTGGGCATTTTAACTTTGACTCTGGAACTCTTTACGTTGACTCTACTAACAATAGAATTGGTATTAACGATGCATCTCCTAGTTATACATTAGATATCTCAGGTACTGACGGAATGAAAGTTCCTACAGGTACAACAGCACAAAGACCTGGGGCAGCAGTAGAGGGACTATTCAGATATAATAGTACAGATAGAACCTTTGAAGGATACTCATACGATCAAACTGCAGGACAAGTACAATGGGGTCCGATTGCAGGTGCAGCAGGTAGTGGAACTCCTGATCAATCTACAGATAGATATAGTGCAAACTACACAGTTGGTGCAATCTTACGCTCCAATGGTACAGATGCCTACTGGTCATTTGATGGAGAGAACGATACAGGATGGTCAACAGCAAGAATTTGGACACACGGATATGTTGGAGGTGGATACCAAAGTGGTTCACCTTGGAGAAACGTAAATAGAACGGTACACGCTACAGATACATCAACGAACTTAGGTGATATCTTAGACAGATCTGGTGCTTACATGTCAGGATCATGGCATGATACTAGACACTTCTTTCACTCTATGGAGAACACTTACAGAGGTTCTTCAAACTATACCAATGCGATGAACATGGGTACAGAGTCTGGTGTAACTCATCAGTCACAGTGGAACATGACAGTGAACAGAGCTTCAATGGGATCTCACCAAGATCATGTATTTGCAGGTGGATACTCATACTTGTATGGTGGTGGTAACTCAAGAACTGACGTGTTCAACTTGAAAACAGAGGTTATGAGAACCTCTGGTTTCCCCCCAAACTTTGATGACTCAGGTGATGACCCTACATGGGGTGGACATGGTAGACTCTATGGTTGGGTCAAGAGATCAGGAACTAGAAGAGGTCAGTTCTTCAAGACTGAATCTTGGGTATCATGGGAACATGGACCAGGTGGTGATGGTTGGAAGAAAATTCTTCCTACTATGTTAGGACATATGTACGTTGGTACAGGTAATAACAACCAGAACGGAAACCAGAAGTGTAGTGACCTCACTGGTATTCAGGTCAGAGGACTTAACTTCGGTAACATGGGTGAGGAAAACTTTGAAATGGGTATGAGAAAAGGTTATTGCTTGGGTAACTATAATGGTTCCCAGAACAACAATACCTTTAAAGTTAACTACAATAGTGATAGTTACAACAACTTAGGTGGTAGTTCACCACCATCAGGACATGGTGGCATGTCATCTGCACACTGCTCTTCCTCTAGTTCTGTATCAGGACAGGGCAACTACGATTACGGTACTAACATTCCTAACTACTAATGACAAGCACAACATCGAATGACGTCATCGTAATTGATGTCGAGAAATTTCCTAAAGCAGGCGAGTGGGGTATTCAACTTGGTACTCATCTAGGTCTAGAGGTATATCACCTTGCAGACGAGTTTTATCAGTATATTCCACAAGACGTTACATATCTTAGATTTACTAGTAAAGAAGGAATCTTTGGAGAGAAGTATTGGGCAGAAATCAGAAATACTAAATCAACCTACGGTGTTGATGAAAATGGAACTACAAATAAAGAAAAAGAAGTCATCGAGGATACTACATTCTCTAATTATGTTATACCTTTTATGAAAAAGGTTATGATTATGAGTGTGCAAGAAACTTTTGAGCATAGACTCAACGTCCTCAATACAGACTTCTCTACACTTGAGCAAGCAACATGGACAGATCAGTTATGTGAGGCAATCGCATATATTGCTGATAATGACTTCACAACAAAACTTATACATAAGTTAGCAGAGGTGAGGGACTTGACAACTTTGCAGTTTGCAACTAAAATAGTTGACAAGCAAGCAGAGTTCTCAAGCAAACTCTACGACCTAGCAGTCGCAGAACAAAAGATGATCCATATTATTGATGGATGCTCTAGTGTTCGTGAACTGAACGTTGTTCTAGAAGATTATTTCTCAGAAGCAATGTCAAATGCACAATGTCTTGAATATGGAAGATGCACAACCAATGAAGAAACAGGAAACATCGAAAGAAAAGTCACTTTCGACTACTCAGGCGGACTCAAGTTCTGATCCAAATCAGTACGATTATAGAGTCGCAGATGTATTAGAGGAACTTAAGAGTATCGATGATTGGGATGTAGATGACGTGTCTGTCAAATTGATGGACTGGTCTGAACAACAACATTTCGGTCAAACTGAGTTTCAAAATAAGTATTACGTTGTTAATAGTCAGGTCACACCATATAGGCAGATCAGACAAGCAATGATGGAGATCCAAGGTAGGACTAACTCTCTATCTAAAAGTACTATTCAACTTAAGCGATGTATGAATGACATTGCAAGGGTTAAACATGATATGACTGACCCTCTAAGGGATGAGTTTGAGAAGCAAGATAAGCAATACGAATTAGAATTACTCTTCCTTGATAGGCAGATCTGGATTAATAAGATCAAACAATGTAAGGAAGAACTTGATGGTCTCTTTAATATTATCAAAGAGAAAGCAGGAACTGATGATCCTGTAGAAATTACAAACATCCTAGAGAACAAGGAACTAGAGGAAGTTGAAGAGCATAAGTACTGGATTGCTCGTATGGGTAAGCAGTCAGCAATTGATTTGTTGACTACTGGTAGAGTTCAAGCGGGTAATTTAGAATCCATCTTACAAATGAACCCAGAAGATCAGGCAGCATGTTTAGATCTTGCAATGACATATTCTACTGCTGTTAATCGTTCCGTTGGTGGAATCAAGGAAGCAGCAGAAGCAAGAGTCGATAAAATGATGGAAGGTAAACCACCTCAACTATTTGATACAGCAGGAGTTCTCTCTGATTATGCACACAACAACCTCCAAGAACGTCTTCAGTCTTCCGATAAACCCGAAACTGCCTCCTGAATTTCTTGAAGAGAAGTTTGTTCCATTCCTACTAAGGAATGGAGATTTGATTTACGACTTATATTTTACAACAAGAATGCCTCCATTCATGCAAGATGCAATGGGGGACGTTTTTCGTACCAATGCTGATGCTCAAGGGTCAGCACAAAATGCATTATATGTGTCAGAAAAGACTGGTATTCCATTATCAGCAACGTTTAACAACATATGGGTCAGACCAGACCAAAAGAATCTGAATGAGTTCATCAAGAACTTTAAGTTTCTATATGACAATGGTGTAAGGTGTGCAACTATACCTCATACATCATGGGTTATGACTGGACAGATTCAGAAAGAGTTTCCAGAACTAGAGATTAAGAATACTATCTTACGAGAGGTATCTAAACCTAATGAGATTGTATCGCTTGCAAGTGCAGGTTTTCATTATATTAACCTTGATAGGGATGTAATGAGAGATAGAGATCTGTTAGTACGCATTATGGATGCGAAGAAATATTGTGAAGAAAAGGGTAATCCTATCAAACTATCATTACTTGCTAATGAGCATTGTTGGGGTGGGTGTCCTATCATGCCAGAGCATTATCAATACAATGCAACAAGAGTAGGAAGTGACCCTCAATACTTTAATAGTACTATAAGTCGTGTGTCATGCTCACGTTGGGATGCTCATGATGCTGCACATGAACTTAAAGCAGCAAACATTCCACCTTGGAAGAAAGACTGGCAAGAGTTTTTAGATATAGGTATTGATGTATTCAAGTTACATGGTAGAGAAGATGCCATGAGACTGCAAGAATCTATGGATCTCATTGAAAGATGGCAAGATCCTTTGAGTCCGCTGATGTTCCCTCACTTTGAGGAGTACATGGAAGATGTGGACATGCCTGATGCACCTATAAATATCTGGCGAGAGAAGATCAAAACATGTCGATTTGATTGTTGGGATTGCAACTATTGCGAATCTGTGCTAGACTCTCGGTTAAAGAAACAAAAGCGTGAAATGAATCCACTCGTAGACCATGCTATTCGAGCAATTGATGGTGCGGTTGATAATAACTCAAACTTTAATCCCAAAGGTTATAACGTACTTGGTCTTTCATCTAATAAGGTGAGACACTTACTTAATAATCTATGCAATGAGCGTGGGACAGTATATGTTGATGCAGGTGCATACATGGGTAGTACAGTATTTGCTGCACTCATGGGTAATACTGCTGTCAAGGCATACGCTATTGATGACTTCCAAGAGGAGATCATCAAACCTAAACGTAAAGACTTACATAAAGACTACGAAGGTATTACAAATCCAGTTGATGAGTTCATTCAGAATGCTGAGAAGTGGATGAACACAGATTGCTCTATTGGTTTCTCTGTTAAACCTATTCAAGCAGTGGTATTTAATCCTGAGTTCCCACCTCGTGTAGTATTCTATGATGCTGCTGTAGATGATGACATGGTTCCTAATCTAGAACATATCCATAAGTATGCTGACAAAGATTACATCCTCGTAGTTGATGATGCAAACTTTGAAGGTGTGATTGATAAGATTAGGGAGTTCACTGAGGATAAGAATGTTATCTGGGATAGAACTATTTTGACGGAGACTGCAGAAGACTCTAATGATTTTTGGAACGGTGTTTACCTTTGTGTAATTGAAAAATGATTTTATTTTCTTTCATTCTATCCATTCAAACATTATTTGCTAATCACATACCAGTGATGTATGTTCAAGTACCTCAGTGGGCAGATGATTGGGCAGTGTGTGCTGTAGATATTCCAGACTCAGCATGTCACTGGTATATTGTGTCACCTGATTTTACAGGTGAAGGATTTGACTGGGAGACAGCACCATGGTTTGATGCTAATGGTCTTAAAGACGTAGCACCAATGCAAAAAGAAACAGTATTGCAGAAGTTACAAAAGAAATGATTGATATACAAGATAATTTTCTACATGATGGTGAGTTTGAGCATCTTTATAAGATGATGATGAGTTACAATGTTCTTTGGGAAGCATCTAAGATTGTTGATGATGCACCTCACAACATGAATCGCAACATGCAAATGTGTCATTTCTTTTATGATAGACATGCACCTACCGATAAAACTATTGAGATTCTTTACCCTGTATTGCAAAAAATGCAACCTTGTGCTATGATCAAGTGCAAAGCAAACATGGTCATGGGTACTGATCGTATCGTGGAACATGGTATGCACATTGATATACTGGACGCAGATGACCGTCCTTATATTAAAACAAGTATCCTTTACATGAACACATGTGATGGTTACACATTATTTGAGGATGGTACTAAGGTAGAGTCTGTTGCTAACAGGTTCGTAACATTCCCAAATGGTTTAAAACACACTGGCACTTCAACAACTGACTCATCCTTTCGGATGGTAATTAACTTTAATTATGTTTAAAATTTTAGAATCAATTGCTGAGAAAGAACTCTACATGGGTTATATTTTCGGTATCATGATCTTGGGTGGTTACATCCGTCAGTATCATGTCTTGGATGATGTTTACTCATTGATCAGAAAGTATATAAAAGATAATCGTATTATAATTATTCTCACATCTATTCTCGGAGGTGTATTACCAATCCCAGGCAGAGTTGCTCTATCAGCACCTCTACTAGATGCTATCGCACCACCTGATAAGAAAAAGCGAAGTTACTTTGGTATCATTGACTATTTGTCAACTCATCATTACTATTGGTGGAGTCCATTAGAGAAGACTATTGTATTACCTATGGCAGCATTGGGTATTACTTACGGACAAATGTTATCATATACATTTGTACCTTTGATTATCTGTTTAGCATATACATGGTGGTTTATCTTTACTAAGGTAGATGCTCGATCAGTTGTACCTGATCTTAGTAACATTCAAGATTTTGATTGGAAACGAGCATTAAGAGGTTGGGCACCATTCATTGCTACACTATGGTTCTTAATGTGTGTAGGTAAGGCAGGTGCTATATTCTTCTTCCCTTGGTTCTTTGCAATGTGTTGTTACTATGGATGGTTATGTAGAGATTGGAACTGGGGTAAGTATATCAATAAACAGTTTGCTATAATTTCAACTATTGTTCTTGCTCTTGGTGGTATCGTAGGTCTTATTAAAGAACCTGTTATGGCATATGTAGAGGGAGCAGATGCAACTATGATTATACCAGTCACTATTGTTGGCATGGTAGCAGCATATATCATGGGTTCATCCAGTAAGTATGCAGGTATCACTTCAGCACTTGTATTGATATTTGGTCCTCAATATCTTGTATGGTTCTTAGCAACTGAATACTCAGGGTATCTATTATCCCCTGCACATAAATGTTTGATGATCGGACAACAATACTTTGGCACACCTATCAAGAAATATTATAAGGTTTTAGGTGGATTATGTTTATGGTTAATCGGATATGCTTTTGTAATAACGTTTATCCTATAAATAGGATTGTAGAAATAAAAGCAATGGTTAAATGTCACAGTTAAATGTCGGTACACTGAACGTTGGAACGACCCAGTTTACTGGTGACTCAACAACGTTAAATACTGCACCTGCTAGTGATCTGAGTGGATTTCTTACTGGTACACCCAGTGCGAACCATTCGATCATGTGGAACGGTTCAGCATGGGTTCCCACCGCAATGGGTGGAAGATTGTTAGGGATGAATGTATATACATCGCAGAACGGTACTTGGAACTCTAAGACCACAGCAGGTGGTAGTGGTACATGGACTAAACCAAGTGGTTGTAGCAATGTATTAGTATATGTCACAGGTGGTGGCGGTGGTGCAAGAATTAATGATAACAACTATCGTGGTGCAGGAGGTGGCGGTGGTGCTACTGCTATTAAATGGATTGACGTGTCAGGAGTTAGTACGGTAAGTTATACTTACGGTAATGGTGGTGCTTATGTAAGAAATGGTGGCAGAGCAGCATCAGGCGGTACGTCATCGTTTGGTTCATATTGCACTGCAACTGGTGGACAAGGCGGTCAATCAGACAACCCTCATCAGGGTGGACCTGGGGGAAATGCCAGTGGTGGAGACATTAATTTGCCAGGGGGTGGTGGAGAAATGTCACACAGTTCAAACAACGAAGGTGTGGCAGGTTCATCATTCTGGCATAAAGCAGGTTCATCACACCATTACTACAATAACCAAGAAGAAATCACTCATGGACAATGGGGTTCTGGTGGTGGTCATGGTTATTATTCACAAAACTCACACGCATACAACAACTCAAATGGTGGTGCAGGAGTCGTAATCGTTTACAATTATTCTTAAGTAACATGAAAGCACTAGTACACACTACAGCAGGTCTCGTTTGTCAGTTTGTAGAAGACGCAGACACATTTGAAGCACATAGCGATTACGCATGGAAAGATATCGATGAAACTGGATTATCTTTTGTTGCAGGGACAGACCAACCCCCAGATTTTGATTACGATCAATCAACGGATACTATCTCAAGAAAAACAATAACACCCGAACCATATGATATGCAGAGAAAGTTTGCATATAATGAACTACCAGAACAACTCGATCAACTCTGGCATGACATTGATGATGGTAAACTAGGAGAAGCAGCAAAGACTGGCATCTGGTACAACGGAGTCAAGAGTACGAAAGACGCATATCCAAAGGGTTGACACCTGACTGAAAATCCATTATAATACGAGGGTTCACTTGGTAAAACCAATGCCCTCTTTTATTTTGACCGCAACTGACGAAGACGGAACTGTCACAACTAAGGAGTTTGAAGGAACTATCCTACAGGATGTGGTGGAAAAAACCTCTGACTTCCTACATGGTGTCGGTTATGTATTCGATGATCTCTATGTTATCGAAGAATCGGAAGACAATGATGTTCTTCCTTTCAGTGATGTTATGGAAGCAGTTCGGAATTCCGTAGCATCCGAAACTGAGGTATAATCCTCTATTTCATATATAAAATGTAGTTTACTTTAGAATAAAATCTAAGTACAAATGGGTAAGACGTTTAGGCGGGGTGGTAGCGAAAAAGGCAACTACTCCTACGGTAAATCTATCCGAGACAAAAGGACTCGGAACTCGAAATCAAACTTTCTCGAAGACACAAATGGCAACTACAAGTCAAAAACAAATAGACAACAAAAATTCAATGCTCACGTCCAAGAAGAGGACTGGGGATGACATGGATTTCTATGAAGATGTTGACATGCTAGAGTTCGATGATGGTTCTGAAGTAGACACCAATCTTGACTATACAACACAATACTAACAACATCAAATGACGGAACGTGATGAAAAATTCAATCGGGGACTGACTCTGTTTGAAGAGTCATTGCACAAACCTGATCATAAACTCAGGGCATGTGCGCTAAACCAAACATGCCTTGACGAACTACTCGAAATACGAGATCATGTGTTAGAGTACACCCAGTCATTACGGAGACGAGAGGATGAGTTACCTCTACCATAGTTCTATGTTTGATACAGACGAGAAGACTCTATTGAAAGAGTCTCTCGTTAAATACGTTTCGTATTTACAAAAAAGATTCTTCAAAGATAAGAATATCTCGGAAGAAGATTATCATCAACAAATGAATCATATTGAATCAATTGTTGGAAAATTACATCTAAATGATCTCTATAAATTATGAGTATTGAAATGTTTTGCCCTCAGTGGTATTACGTTGAGAGCGTACCTGTTGAGTATCAGGAACAAATTGAAAAATTATTTGAACCGCAGATCAGAGACGAGAGTCTATATGTGCAGTCCCCTTGGGACTGTAACTGTTTATCTACATTTCAATCTAAAAGTAATTTAGATCTACCTTGGAATGACTGGTTAGAATGTTGTAGGTCAACACTTGACAAGATGATTGACGCATTGAAACCTAAAATTGATATCGAAGTAGTACCTCAGGAAGCGTGGGCAAATCTATATACTAAAGGTATGCATCAAGAGTACCATACACATAGTTTACCAAACTGTAATCTAAGCATGTGTTACTTGTATGATGTACCCGAAGGTGACCCATTGTTTCGGTTCATTTATAATGGACATGATAACTATAAAAGGTCAGGTCTAACTGAAGCATTTGATATGCCGATTCAAACGAGAATCGTCCCTAAGGCAACTAAAGGAGACCTTATTATATTTCCCTCGCATTATCCTCATTTCGTTGCTCCTAACCCCTCTGATGCCCCTCGTATAACATTCTCAGGGAACTTGTACGTTGTGCCAAACAACAAAGCGTCACAAGACACCCCCACACCATAAAATTCATGCTATGATTACTCCTGTAAACAAACCTCAGACTTCTCTCGGCATCATTAAGTCGATCAAGAAGGCACTAAAAGAGGCAGACAAAGATCCCTTTCTTTATTCAATCGATGAAATCAAAACTCTCAAACGCAAAAAGCGTGAATGGCAAAACCTCGAACGCAGGGCAAACATCGAGGAACGCAATGGGTTCGGTCAGTACCTATAAACTGGACAATGTAAACATCGAGTACAATAGTTCATTCGATTGTGTTCAAGAGAACGAGGATGATTGGGTATCCAGTGTCCTTGGTTCTGAATATGATGTAGTCAATTCACTTTATTAAATATGTCAGAGTCAACTTCCTATCATATCTACTACGATGATAAAGTTCTATTCAAGAACTTGAATCTAGAAGAGTTCACATTGATCTGGAAGAAACTCTATCGGTCATACCATACTGACAGTATTACTTACTCAATTTGTAAGGATGACTTATGCACCTTAGAACAGAGTTATTAAATGAGAATCAGACTGGAACCTCGAAAAGGTAATCGACAAGCAGAAGAAATGTTCAGGTATCATTTACATCGTGACGGTTATGTTCATGTGAGCGAACGTCTCGATAGATGGTATGTTTTTCACCCAAATGCCAACACAGGTTTTTGGGTACACCCAACAAAAGACCCTAACTGGATTGTACACAAATGAACCCATACAAAGTTGTTTACTGGAAGGATGGTGATAAACTATTCGACCGTAAAGAGATCATCACTTTTGGTGAAGAATCAACTGCTAATCTAATGGACTTATTTGAAGAGAACATTAATTATGATGTACATTGTGTGAAATCCCAAACATTACTGACTAAATAGTATCAGTCAATACAAATGCCATGCACTAAAACTCCAAAACATTATGGAAATCAAATTCAACAAGTGAGGTACAATGCACAACATCTTTACACAGAAACAAACTCCAGAGTTTACAAACTTTCACGCTGAAACATACGAAAACCAGTTATGGAATGACTACTTTGAATGTTTAGTTGATTCTGAAAACTTAAGACACAACCAATCAGCAAAGAAAATCTGTAGATATCTAGTTCCAGAATAGGACACTCTACAAACTGTCACAAGACCCCTAGAAGGGGGTCTTTTTTTGTGCTATGATTACAAAGTAATCGAGAGAGACCTATGCAACTCACTGCAACTGGCGGAAACATGGTAGTTGACTTCTATCCAGTCAAGTATGCTGATGGAACTATCAGCGAGCGTCTAATGTATAAGACAGTCACATTTTGTGAGAATATGCAGTCGAAGTCATATATCAATACTGAATCATTTCAAAAAGAGGTTGACTCTCGTGTTGAGGGTTACAACTATGAAGTAACTGACATGCATGAAGAACCCCAGT
>VMHT01076938.1_pt1 | contig 33362 bp, 28 predicted proteins | sample 4693611 | NCBI WGS metagenome assembly VMHT01 (sample SAMN12280063, study PRJNA550983) | marine metagenome | isolation source: seawater sampled from same location over 5 years 0.02-0.2 micron viral filtrate | place: USA: collected off the coast of southern California halfway between the port... ...
ATAAAGATGTAAGACCTTCCTGTAAAAGAAATCCAGAGTTAGAGTCGACTGCTGTAGAAGGAGATGCCATAGTATCTTGAACCGATTCTGATTCTGATACCACGAGATCTCCTGCCTGTGAACCTTCGGAAGAGTCTTTTTTTTTTAAAAAGAAATCTTCTGCAACTTGTAACGCACCCTGTTCTACATTAGGATCATCATTTAGAGCCTGTTGAATTTGCTCCAGTGTGACACCACGATCGTAAGCCGATTGCAATACTGATAGTAAGTCTTGATCTTCCATTTATATAAATTAATTAATCAACAAAGAATTCTTCATCTATAAACATTGCGTCCGCATAGTAAGGACGCATTTCATCTTTAACTATTTCGCCTATAGCAATACCCAGTCTTTGACCACGAGGCAGAACACCACGCTCATATTTTTTTTGTAGCCTTTTTACTAATTCATCTTGATATTTACGTATCGCATTCGCTTTACCTTCTGGACTCAGACGATCAAATCCTGTCATCTGCATCACTTCAAACTCAGCATTGTCATAGGAGGTAAGTTTAACTTGATTCTCTTGATATTCTTTTTCTTCTTTTTCTTTATTGGCTTCTCCCTGTTTCGTCTTATTAAAACCTGAACGCTCATCAGAAAGTATTAACTCCGTAAAGGGTTTTGCTAACCTACCTTTTGCAGAACCCAATAAACGATCCCACTCTTTTTGACCACCATAGTTTTCTTCTATGTATTTTTGTTCTGCTAAATCCATAGCAACTCTACTGGCATCCCTTCTGGTCATGATGCCACCAAGGTCTAATCCTTCTGGTAAAACTAATGACTCTTCTTCAACAGGTGTTTCAGTAGGTATTCCCTCTCCATCTATTGCTTCCAGGCGTGGCTTTATTCCTCCAATTGTGCTCTGCGCGACAGGCATAATAACCTGCTCTTCTGTGACAGAAGAAACTTGGTTCTTCGTAGGAAGAATGTTCTGTGTCCAGTATGCTGACATACCTTCAAGGTCACTACTTAGTCTGTCTACTGCTTTTTGTCCTCCTTTGATTCCTTCATTTTTGATATCCTCAAAATCAACAATAGTTCTTACGGTCTTTTTCTTTCCAGAAACTTCTTGTTCAAAACGAAGAGACACTAACTTTTCTCCGTTTGGACCTATAGCAAGAGACTCCACAGTGTATACATTGTTATCTCCCTTTCTACTTACAATAGTAGGCTGGCTGTAACTTACGTTTTTAAAGAGATCAGTTTGAGCCTGGGCTATACCATCGTCTCCATACTTCTCTTTATAATCTTTGCGAGACTGATTGGTTACCTTTCCTCTTTCATCTGTACCATATGCGGGAACATATTCTAATGCACCTACTTGGAAGCCTTGAGCACCAGCATCACCGCCAGAACCATCCGCACTTTTATATCGAGCCTTTGCACGCGCTTTAATGTCTTCTTTCTGGGCAAACTGTCTCATCTCAGCATTCGCTTGTTCCGCCGCTGTTGTTATGTCGTCCGCTAATAAATTAGTAACAGCGTCTGTCACATATCCTGCATATTGCTGTAGATATTTTAGTCGTTGCTCTTCACTTAACTGGTTTAGTTTAGAATAATCTGTAAGGTCTTGGTCTAATGCACCTAACTGACGCATAGAAAAAGCAATAGCCTCGTTCTCCTGTTCTTGAGATATTTGATTACCGTCAAACCACGCTGTTACAGTTTCAGTAATTGAGGCTGGATCAATCTGACCGCTCTTAGCCATGTCGTAGAAACGATTAATACCCCCACCTTCAGTCTTTAACTTCTTTAGTATGTCACCAGCCACAGACATTGGAGCCATCTCTGTTACTTCAAACCTGCGGTAATCATTCGGATTAGGCAAGTCTTGCATTATCTGTGGTAGTTGACTCAATGGTATTTGAGTATCTCTTGCGACACCTAATGTTTCTATAAGCGCGCCAGGATCGTTGAATGATTTTGGATCCGCCATGATCGACGCTTCGAAATCATTAATGCGTCCAGTGTAGTCAAGTGCATTTGCTGCAAGATCTTTGTAAGCATTATAGTTACGCTGTAGTCTGGCCTTACCCTCAAAAGACATGTCGCCTTTATCTAACTCTGCCTTGATAGTATCGTCATAAACTTTTTGAAGTTCAGCCTTTACTCCGGGAGCAAAAGCACCACGCTCTTGCTGAAACTGATTTAAGTAATCTAACTTTCTTTGCTCTTCCAGTTCACGGCGTTGTTTAGAGCGCTCATATATAGCACCATAATCAACAGACGGCATCTGGCCTATTGCCATAAATTGGGATGTATCAGCCATTACTTAAATTGTTCTTTACTTAACAAGTTACGGACGAACTCATGTAGTTCACTATTACCTTCTTTAGAAAGTTCTAACAATTCCTCTGCTTGCTCTGGGTTAAATATATATTCTCCTCCAGTCATCTCACCAATCTTGTCTCCCTCTTGCACAATGTCAATTGGATTATCTTCATGATCAAATTCACCTGGTGTTTTTTCTGCTCTGTCTAATTCTCCACCTTCACTCATAGGCTGGTTCAACAGACCCAATCTATTGATTTCTTCTTCTTGCCTGTCTTCAAAAGTGCTTACTCTATTAGCAAGATCATCTAATTGGGTTGTTGCTTTAGCACGACTCTGATTTAAAAAGTCATATTCTGCCTGGGTATCAAATGAAGTATCAATGTCTTGTACTCCAACAGGTGAAGGAGCATAGTTACTTGCATTGACTTCGTACTCAGGTGTTAAGTTGAGACCAGCGCCTTTTCTACGTACCGCAATATCAGACGCTCTGTTTACTCCAGCCATACTGCTTCCAGGAATGTCTACTGCACCAAAAGCATTTGTCATTGGCATACTGGCTTGATCCATAACCGCCTGTTTTTCTGGAGTTATTGTTTCTTCCGTCATAGTTTCAACAACATCATCAGTGCCCTTTCCTTTTTTACCAATGCCTCCAAGTAGGCCGGCTGTTCCTCCGATAACATCAGATACACCGCTTAAAGTTACAGAGCGAGCAGCATCTGCTGCACGTTGTAATCGAGCAAGGTTGGCATTTACACCTACGTTAGCATTTGCTAAGTTTACTCTGTCTTCAAGTTGAGATGCTCTTGCACCTAATGACCCAAATCTATCTAAGGCACTTCCGGTGGTTAACTCTGTTGCTCTAAGTAATGCAGGAGTTGCTGCCTGCAATGAACGAGAGCCACCAGTTGCCCCAATCCGCTGGGCTTGTGTGGCTTGTGATCTTAACGCTGCATCTATTGCTGATTGTGAATCAGACTCTTGACGAGCGATTCTTTGTCGTGCAGCCTGTGAACGAATAGGTCCCATGGCAGTTTGATCAGCCTGCGCCATTTTTCTTTTAGCAAGATTTTCCTGATACAATCCGTATCCGGTTTTTGCTAAACCTGCACCAAGGTTAATTAAAGGTCCTATTGCCATATCTCATGTTTTTTTGTCCTACAAAAATAAGGATTACTACTGTCCTTGTTGGTTGTGTAAGTTTGACTTAGTATATATAAAGTTAATAGCGTACAACTCGTGTGCGCTTGTGCTTGCGTTTACAAATTTTGCTTTCAAATAATAATCTCTAATTGAATCTCCTTCTATTGCAGAGTTAGCAATCAATACCAGTGTATCTCCAGCAGAGAATCCAGATATGGTTGCATTACAAGTTAATTCTTTTTCACCAGAAACCGAAACAGCATAGAGATTTAAAGGCTCTAATCTGTTCTGAGCAATATTTAAAACATACAACGCTGTTGAATCTCCTAATGGAAACGCTTGATTGTTTATAGCATTCTTAAAAGGTATCTTGTCAGCAAGAGGACTCGGTAATGTATCTACTTCTCCAAGTGAAAAGACTTCAGACGTTCCGCTAACGTTAGTAACATTTGCGGTAGAAGTGTACGTGACATTGTTTGAGGAGTCTTGATGTATGGAAGCGTAGTAGAAATTTTCTTTTTCATCCCATATTGATCGATCAATCGTACTGGTTTGATCACTATTATTAAGTGTAACAGTCCATCCTGAATTGTTGCCCTCAAGACTTAATGCCTCGTAGACCTTAATCATAGATGGATTAAAGTTAGAAACCACTTCAACTATTGTGTCGCCGGCAATTCCATAAAAAGTATTTCTTGTTGCATCGGGAGAGTGCTCATATATTTTAGCACCATTAAACGTGTACATTCTATCCGTCAATGAAATTATTCCATCGGTATTGTAAGAATATCTCGTGCTCCAGTACTTATCCCAAAGGTTATAAGCAATAGTAAATGCCTCAAGAGTTTCATTAGTGTCGTCAATTATAATATCACCGAGTGGTGATGACGCATCAGGTCTAACAACCCCTGTCAACTGATTAAATATCGCAGGATAAAACGCTGTATACTGAGACGATGTCATTACAACTGGTATGGCAGTATTCAAAGACGCAGAAAGTGACGGAGAGTAGTTCTCTGAAAGCCCTACGATAGGGTTAGACGTAAGTTGATCAATTAATATAAGACCACTTCCAGAAGTATCCCAGTCATCAAGACTACACTCCCAGTTTCTTACATCCGTATTCCAAAAGAATGTTAGTGAATCATCATAGACTGGCGAAACATTTATTATGTCACCGTCTTGATTAGTTCTTGAATTTCCTATAGCCGTTTGACCCGTACATGCATCATTGATAGTAATACGCGAGGTATACAGAGCAGGGGAACTAATAATATATTCCGTGTTTTCTCTATCTATACCACCATGGTATCTTTTGTTTTTGGCAGAAAGCGCAGTTGAGAATGTTTTGCTTTTAAAGAAGCCATCAACCAGAACCTCACTTATAACACTAATCCCTGTTTCTTTTCCTATACGCAATACCTTACCGGCTCTTGCATCCATGAAATAAATCTGCCCTCTATACTGAGCAACAGATTCAGGATTGTTATTTACGCCGTATTCTCCTACATAATAATTTACTGGACCCAGTATCATATTTGACGCTACAAGCGACTCACCAGAATCCGCTGTCAATATGTTTCTTTGAACAGGTACAACACCAGCACGGCGCTCATGTAATATATACATTAGTTGATCATGCGAAACCATAGACTTAATTGAACCGTAGTCATAAGACATATCAGCAAAATTATGCATAGTCAGGTTAAATGACGAGAGTCCAAGTTCTGTGTTTTCAAAAGAGAATGGATCTGAGTAAGTTATAGAACCATATCTTTTTATAGTAGTCGCATCAGGAAGATAAGGATAACTCTTACCTAATGAAGTATAATCTGATTTAAAGAAATCACTAACACGAGGATCCTCAACCCAATCAACTAAAGCATTTTGAGTATACGCTGCTGAAAGGTTTCTCCATACGTCTCCTTTTCGCGGAGCACTACCATAGAATAATGTACGTAATCTAAAGTACGAGTCACCCTGATCTATATTAAATACAGAATCAGGATTAGTAACAGTCATTATATGTAGGCTTAAAGTTGGCCAGGTGTATGTCGTCTCACCATAAACTCTAAAAGAATATCCGGACTTCGATGTGTCTTCTACAACATTACCAACTGTAATATTTGATCCACTTGAAGTTTCAATATTATCTCCCTTGAAAAATCTGATTGGTGAACGGAACTCTACATCGTCTCCTGTTTGGGAAACTATCTCAATTGTTGCGGTTGTGCTTACGCGATCTGTCTGGTGAACACCTACGCTGTCTATAGATTTGTTTTCACCTATTTCGTAATAGAACATTTCGGTAAAGGCATCGCTCTCTCGGTATATTTCTATAACACATTTGTTGTTCCAGTTAGATGTGTTGTCCATTAAACTACTGGTGTTCCAACCAGGAGTATTATTATCTTCTAACACAAGGAAATCCCCTGTTGTATTTTGAATAGCAGCCTTTGAACTTCTATCTAAAATAGGATTTAACGTAGCATCTGCTAATAGAGTTATCTTTTTAGATATCCTCCATGTCTTTGTTTCTTTAAGGTTGTCGCCATATGAAACTATACGAACCCTGTCGCCCTCGGCAAAACCATAGTTTATGTCGGCGCCTAATTGATTATCGTAAGAATTGTTTCGGCCCTGTAGCGTACCTATTGACAGATACATACTCATTGTTGATCCAAAACTTCCTTCAGCCGCATCATTTAAAGCAAGATAGGCACCGCCAAGAGAGTACTGAACCTTGTTTATTATTGATCCTTGACCAGCATAAACAACACTAAACCTATCTGCCCAAGCAGGGGCCTTGTGGCGTATACGCATTGTGATATCTGCGTAGCCATCTAAATTGTTTTGATTTGCACGATCATTAGTGTGCTGAACAAAAGTCTCATCATCTAAGGGCTGCACACCACCTGGCCTTCCTTTTTGATCATAGTATAACAAACCAAGTTCATGACTTGAACCAGATTTAAAACACCTGTCACCATCCATGTCATCATTAGCAATAGCAAAACTACCTCCCGCTGTAATGTATCCTCCGTTACGTTCGATCAACGCACCTTTACCAGTAATATTTGCACCAGTGTTTGAAAGATAAAGCCCATTAGTAGTTGGCACAAGATTAAAATTACCTCCACTATTAAGCATTGACAACTGGCCATCAATGTTTGCTTCGATAATGTCAAATGACGAAGATGTACCAAACGGCTCTATGACCTCAGCCTCCTTTGTTCCGAAAACCAATTTGTTGATTCTCATGTTTACGAGACTTAACGAGAACTTGTATGTGTCAACACCAGTAGTAAAGTTTGGATTACTTCTTCTAAGCCAAACCTCTCCAGCACCCGCAAAAGCAGCGGACTCAACTGTAGTTCTTGTGCCAAAGCCCGTAGTAAACGTACTGAAACCGGCTTCTCCATCTTGAGGCATCAACTGAGTAGGATATAACCCCTGAACTTCATTTGCTACAATCGTCTGTATCTCAGCACGAGTTTTGTTAGCCGGTATATCTATAATCTTTCTTACCTGAAAACCACTACTAATAACCTTAATACCACTGTTGATCTTTTTGATACCAACACTTTCTTCTCTTGTGTCTGAAGTTCCTTTTTGAGATATAAATCTTATTTGAGGAGGAGAGTTGAGCGTGCCTGAATCAAGGTTTATGCCAGTCTGATAATTAGTACCCTTAGCAATAGTTCTAAGGCCAGCCATTCCTGCAAGTTTCTCGGCATCTGTACCACCTGTAACACCTACTAAATCTGTACCGGCTGAATCATTATATAATTTAAACCCGCCAAGTGAATCAACAAAGTTGAAGTCTTTACTATTCGTCAAACTATTACGTATTGTCATGGCTCCGTCGTTCCAGTTAAACGACAGCAATACTTTTGAGTCTGCGGTAACTCCTGCTATTGGTATACTGCTAAAGTCTATATCTATAAACTCACCTAAGTAAGGAGTTATAGTAGTATTTTTTGAAACAGTTACTTGATAGGTATTTGGCTTCTCGTTATAGTTAGGTAACGCGTCTACATCCATAAACGGAAGGTTGTCGTACCCTTCGGTATACCCACCATAAAAAAGACGCCCCTGAGACAGTGCTTGACTATCTGCTTTCTGAGGTACATTATCGTATCTCTTATCTTGAACCTGAGTAGAAAGACCTATATAGTTAGAATCATTCCTAAAAAATATATTCTGTGTTCCGGTTCCGTTGACATTAGGTATAGTGTCAATCAAAAAGAATGGAGCATCCTTATCGCCAATACGCCCATAGATGTTTATGTCTTTTACATCTGCTGCGCTGTATGTCACCTGGATCTTAGCCTCGTTATAAAAGTTTCTTGCTCCAGCATTTATAAACCCATCTTTCAATTGAGACTTAGATATCCCCAGTAAAGAGTATGGACTTAATGCGCTCTGCTCACCATCAAAATATTCATATTGATAAGCAAACTGAAAGTTCTTTTCGAATATATCATTCTGAGGATAGTTGCTATTGTTTTGAAAGGTAACAACCGGCGGAATTAAAGGCGGTGCCTTAGCAACTGTTATATATGCCAGTCTCTCTTCATTACTACCTGTTATGAAATTAGCAGGGTAACCTCCTGCACCAGATATACTTTGTTCAGCAAGGGTAGCGTTAATCTTTTTTGGTTGACTAAGGCTATCGTTAAAGTATAAAAGTATGTTGTGATTTGAAAGTCGAACTATGTCAGCATCAACATGACCTTCTTCTGTAAACTGCAACACACTGCCTTGATAAACAATAAATGTTTTCTTGGCGTTTTGATCATATCTAAATATCGTATGATTGGTAGCACTGTTGTAACAGAAATAATATATCTGCGCTGACTGCTCATCAGCAACAGTACCTATAACAACATTAGTACCAGCCGGTATAGTTCCGTTTTCTATTGTGTCTGCCCGGCTAATATTACCCCAGGCATTCTTTAATACTTGAGCATCTATCTCTGAGTCTACAGATACACGTACGTTTTGAGCGTCAACCATTTCGGTGCGCTTGATTAAACGCTCATCATCGTCACTGTTCAGATAGCGTGGTATGATTTTATCAATAGACGGCATTGATTATGCTTTAGGACTTAGTTTGAAATTTCTTCTACTTGTGCTTAGTGCATCAAATTTATTCCACGATTTCAATCGAGCATTTGCTAATCGACGTTCGTTATAGTATTCTGCACGAGCACGCTGTTTCTCACTTACAGGTACACTTGATTTGCGATGTACTGTTTTGTAATATATATAAGCACGTAATGCTTCTTCTGCGTATACAGGAACGCAAGGGTTACTTGATTTAGCAGCATCTGAAATATACTCAAGCACTACCTGGGTAGTATCTGAAAGCAATGATATCTCAAACCTACATTCTTCCCAGTTGACTCTATACTCTCCTGCACCCTGTCCACCACCAAGACCGTATAGACGGCCCATTGTAGATTCATAAACAAAGTTTCTAAACACATAAGAATCAAATCCCAGTAAGTAATCTGGTATTGCATCTGCTGGTTGATCAGGTAAGAGATTCATGTTAGGGTTTTCAGCAAAGACATACACGAGTCCATCATTACCTAACTGGCCCATCTTGACCATATCAACATAATCAGACGGCATGTCAACGGTACCCAGTGATTGATTGACATCAAGCAACACTGTTTTAATAGTATGTGCTATATCAAATCCAAATTCACGAATACCTCTCAGGGCATATTGACGCAACATATAATCAGACGCATTAGACCCATAGTCATCTGCATCTATACTCATTGTGTAGTCGTTAACTACTTTATCTACTGTTACGTATGACTGACTCATTATCTATTCTCTTGTTTCGTTATCTCTGAATTAGAGTAATTGTATACATTCGCATCCCGAAGATTAACACCTATAAGTAAAGCAACCTCGTTAACTAACTCACCAAAGTATTGCTCAGGTAATTCAAAGTCTACACTGTTTGCCGCAAGATATAATTCAACACCTGCTACAGAGGAAGAATAACCAAACTTAGGAGACGCTGTTGTTTTTGCTCCTGTCGTTGGAACAATGCCTTGAGGTAACTTGAAGTACCGTAGGTTGATTTTATTAATGCTTGTGTTTACGTTGGGGAATATCTCTATCTGGTTTGCAATCAACGCAACAGGGGCATCGTCTGAAGGTGCTGATAAATCGCTGTTTAGTATTCTATCAATATGATCTTCATTGTAGCACATCTGCACAAGAGATTGTTGCCGAACACCCAATATCATTTTACCAATAGTTGATATTGAAATTGCACGGGCAAAATCAGAAGGCTTGTCCACTACTCCAGAGGTTAAAGTCAACTCTGACTTCTTGGAGAATGTAGACAGATCTTCTTCTATTTGTTTAGCACGCGCAAACTGACGCGAACCGTCCAATGCACTACGACGTAATCTATTAGCCATAGTCATTTCTTCAAACAAACTATTGAATACATTCATCTGTGCCATACCTGCAAACTCATTGAAGATTGCGGGCGTAACAAAACCTCTTTGGTCTTTGTTGGCTATGTCTCTAACTGCTTTGTAAACTCTTTCTACACTTGCCATAATAGTTTTTGGCTTTACAGCAAATATACGAAATAAAAAGAGGGGGTCTTACGGGACCCCCTCTACTGCTTACATGTGTTTAACAGAACACATATACGAATAATGTACTGTAAATCTACGAAAGTTTTTCTAATCGAGATATTAGTTCTTCGTATACAGACGCTCCTTTTTCGGTAAGACAAAAACGGACCATCATGTCTTTTGGATCTTGACCAGCAGGAACAGATATAATTAATCTGCCACTGTCAAACCAATACACTCCGTCAGGCTTACACGATATGATTTGGAAATCATTTGATTGAATAACTGCTGATCGAGTCTTAACACGAGGATCATCAAACATAGCAATAAAAGTAGCAGGGCTGCTTTTTGCTTCGCGTAACATCTCTCTACGGATATCAATCATTTGTTGTTCAATGTTGATTCCTAAAGATAAAGCAACTGCTAATATTTCATCAGAACCTTTTGTACGAACAAGAGAAACAGCATCATGAGTCAAGAACTCGCTGTTAACCACTTCTTCAGAATCTCTACTGTTGTCTACAATCTTAAACAACTTACCACCGTTTGCTATATTGCTGGTATGTAGTTCCATAAACTTAGCAAGATTCGGCTTGTTATACGGAACGGCTAAGAGTCCATCTCTAAATATAACATGCTCTCTACGTGACTTTTCGTTCTGTTCGTCACGGAATACACTTGGTTCTCCAGGACAATAACGTATACTACGAACCTGATTTGTTTCTGGATCGTATACACTTACCTCTGATTTTATTTTTGTGACGATGCCGCCTCCTTTTGGAATTTCAAAAACCTTAGTGGTTTCTGGAGCCGCATCTTTTTTGATTACGCTGTAGCCTTTTTTAGGCGCAGGTGTTTTTTTTGCTGCCGCCTTGGGAGCAGCCTTTGTTGTAGTTGACATTTGAATAGAATTAAAAAATTAAAAAAGAGAGGGGCAAAGCCCCTCTCCAGAAATTGTTATCCTTATTTCTTGATAAGGATGTGTTGGTTTGCTGCACGAGTAACCAATGCACACTCAGAACGGTAGTTGAACTGTAGGCTATCTGTGTTAGTGTTATTCACACCTAAGATAGAACCTGTCATCCAGTGCTCCATTTCACGAGAGTATCCGTTAGTGTCCTTGTAGTTCAATTCCAAAGCAGCGGCACGATCACCGGTCTTAGGATCTACTACAGTAGTTAACGGAATCATTGCTCCTAAGTAATCAGAACCAGCCAACAATGTTGGGTCGTTCAATAACTTCCAAGAGTGCTTGTGGAATGTGTATCCACCACGCTTGAATGAATCGAAGCCAAGTTCTGAACCACGTCCACCGAATGCACCGATACCAGAAGTTACATCAGCGAAACCAGCAGCGCCGTTCAATGAAGCAACCATGTCATCAATTGCCAAAGCCTGAGCAGTATTCACGTACATAGCGTACTCTGGTGCTGCACCTTGCTTGTCAAGTTCTGAGATCAATACGTCCATTTCAGTGAAGTCATCGATCTGACCACTCTGTACAATACCGCGGTTTTCAATAGCAGCGAAGTAACCTTCTCCCGCTGTTGGTGTACCACCGATGTTTGTAGTTGTTAATGTGTTAGTGATTGACTCACCTAACAATAACATCATTTCACGCTTGTCGAGGAAACGAGCACGAGTGTCCATTTCTCCTTTTACGTACCAACGGTAATCGCCGTTACCTACATTAACCCAACCAATGTTGGTTGCTTGAGAACCTGTAACCTTGAACACCTCTTTGATGATGTTGTAAGCGTTTGTACGCTTGATTACGTTTGACTCCAAGTAACCAGTATTTTGATCAGATCCTTGTGCAAACAAGTTACCAATCACAGGTAGGTTAACAGCAGTAGTAGCAGCAGTAGCGCCGATGTTACCACTTAAAGACTCAAGAGTGTAGTCAGCAGTTGCATTGTGACCGATCTCACCAGTTGGAGAGATAGCAGTAACCATCATGCGGTGCTCACCACCCCATAAGATTACATCGTTCAAACGCAATACGTTAGCGTCAGCAGTTGCTTTCTTCACTACTAATGTAGTTGCAGTAGAAGCCGCTGTTGCCGTTGGGTTTACAGTTGCGTAAGAGTGTAGACGAGTTTCTTCCCAGTATTGAACCTCATCGGCGGTACCGCTTGCGCGTACGGCGCCTGTAAGGTTTAGGAACCCCGTTAAACCACCTGAGATCTGCTGGTAACCATAAGTTTTAACCAACTGATCACGATTGTCAGGAGCATTGATTTCGTCAATAAAGTCACCCAATGAAGTGTATTTCGCTGGGTCAAGACGGCGGAATACCGCGGCCTTGTTGTCATTAAACACCGGAGGTGCTGAAGATGTTGCCATGTTATTTTGTTTTTATAGCGTTATTTCAAAAATGTTTGTTGCCGTCCCAAAGCATCAAGTACCTGTTGGGCAACCGAATCTCTTTGACTTTGCTCTGGATTAGCAGTAGGATTACTGGCATCAATATTCGCTGCCTTCTCAACGACATTGCGTTGTCCGTCACTCATACCTTGCTGGTAAATGCTCTGTAGAATATTCGGTAGGTTATCAGTAACCGTACGATGCATATTCCAAAGATCATGGTCCCAGTTGCCCGTGTTATCCACGTACTTATCAAAGAACTCAGTCATGTTGCCGTTATCCTTGGCCAACTCATTGCGGTAATCAGTACTCACGCCATAATTGAATTCACGACCACCGGGGAGTTCAAAGGCAATTTCGCCTAACTCTGTTAATGATTGTGCATTCGACCGAGACCATTCCACATCAAATGGGCTTTCAGTTTCAACAACATTTGAAGACCCTTCAGCAGGTAGGGTATACGCTTCACGTAACGATCCTACATTCTGTCTGGCCTTCTCTGCGTCAATCTTCAACTGAAGGTTTGAAAGTCTAACTTCTTCTTCAGAGAAAACATTTTCATCAGTCTTGTATTTAGATGAGATCAATAAATCAATTTCATCATTACCAAGAGATGGATACTCACTTGCCATATGGACCCGCATAACAGTACGATCATCCATTTCGGACGGATCTAATGCCTGGTAACGGAACCAGTCTTCAGGTGAGCGACCTGTCTTCTCCACAAAATCAGCAATGACTGCAATCCGTGGGTCGAGACTTGACTCAGATATAGATTGAGGCTCTGTTGGTTCTTCTTGCGTTGACTGCATTTCGCCTGTTAACGCTTGAAAGAAACTTTCAAAACCTTCACTCTCGTTATTTAAAGAACTTTGCTCCTCTTGTACAGGAGCCGCTTCTTGTTCTACAACCTGTTGTACGTCTTGTTGTACTTCTGGTTGTACTTCTGGTTGAGCCGATTCAACTACTTGTTGCGGCTCACTTTCATTTGTAGGTGCAGGCTCTGCACTTACCTCTGGTGTAGGCGCTTGCACATTATCTTGCACAGGTGCCTGCTCTGTAGCCTGTGGCTCTCCGGGGAAGGTATCAGTAATAGTGAATCCTGCATCCTGGATAGCCTGCTCCATTTGGCTTTCTACTTTTTCCATTTGATTTAATTTATTTATACCACAAATTTAATACATAAACTGTATGTTTGTGGAAGTGAGTGCACTGGCACTTACTGTGGTTAGGAGTAGCCAAAAGAAAAGGGGACCCTGTTAAGAGTCCCCTTTTTATATATAGTGTAAGCGGTGTTTAGTAAGTATCCTTTGCTCCTGGATTAAATCCTGCTTTAGCACCAAGCATTGTCATTGTTGCTTTCTCTGCTTTACCACCTGCTTTATACTTCTTCGTACCACCTCTTCCTGCGTTACCATCAACAACTGAATCGCTGTTAGAGTCAAGCATCTTGCGAGCCATCTCTCTTTGGCTTGGGTCTTTAAGTAGAGCCTTTAGTAATCCCCCACTTCTGTACATTTTCATTAGTCGATCATCCATGTCAATAAGATTTGTATTGCAAATTTAAGTAATGTTATGTAAGTTTAAGTAACTGAAATTTATATCATGAAGACAAATTACGAAACAAACATTAGTGTTGAAAGTAAATGTGTGTTAACTAATATTGCTGACTATGCTGCAACCAACATGATGAGAACAAAAGAGAAGTCTGAGTTATACGCTAAGATTATAGATCGCTGTGTGTCTATGCTCGGTAAACCTTAGTCTTCTTTTTAACGGCTTTGGGTTGAGGAACATATTGCTTTCCTTCTTCTGTACCCTTTCTTTTCGCTCTTGTAGTTGCATTGTACTCTTCATCAGACAACGCTGCAATTGCCGCTGTAGGCAGGTAGCGCTCTCCTGTCTTAGATGAGGCCTTACCTGATTTAGTACGCCACTTTTGTTTAGTCCATTTTTTTAGAGACTCTTGTGCTTTTCTTAAACCTGGCATTATTTGTATCCGCCCCCTGCGGCTTTATAGGCTTTGGCTAACATCTGTGCTTTACGAGCAGACCACTGTCCTGCTTTACCACCTTTAGTACCCGCCATAATTCTTTTAAACAAACGCTTACGCATTCCGGGTTGAGTATAGTTACCAGATTGATTTACTTTTGATTTGTACTTCTTTGCCATTACCACTTTACTTTATTAGCCCAGTACGCAGCAGAGAATTTACCCTTCTTAATGTTCTTGGCGTGACGGGCTTTAAAGGAAGCACGTTTCTTTTTCATCTTATCAGATTCACCTGCCTTTGGCTTACCCGCTGTTGATGCTCCTTGCTCTCCAAAACGAATAATCTTAACCTTGTCTCCTTCTTTAGCCGCTACAATATGTGACTTTGTAGGATGATCTGGAGTCCGCTTAGGTTGATTAAAACCCTTGAGTCTATATCGTTTTAGTATGTTGCTGTACTTACTTCCTGCCATAAAGCAAATATAAGTATTATCGTTTTATACCGGGTATAGCGAGGTGTATCTCAATTTTCTTAATGAGTTCTAAAACATCACTACTTTCAAGACGACGAGAAGAAATCATCTCATGTAATAATTTTAATTGATCTGTACTTAGATCTAAGAAGTGTCTCATTTTTATAAGTAATTAAACAGTCTGAAATCATCTGCATATATTTTTTTTATAATCTCTCTTGACTCATTGTCGTATGGATCTTGATCTATTTTCGCTGTATAGTTTACGCGGACAAATTCTTCTGGTAGTTTATCATTATGGTTCTCCCTAAACAGTAACCAATCATTAGCGAATGTCTCGTATTTAAAAATATGATCTACAAGTTTGTGTCTCCGCATTAGATATAAAAAGTCTACCTGTGGTACAAAATGTACAGGGTCATAATTGTCGTTCTTAAATTGTGATAGTAAATCTGTTTTTATATAATCTCGAAACCGTTCAATCATGTTTGGCTCCTCTATAGTTTGAGATCTTAAAAAATTATGTTTCCAAGCGGACCATATTCGATCGTATGGGTTACGTACAATACTAAAAGAAGTATATTCAGAAAGCATTTTGTTACTGTATTCCTCTGTTAGATCAAAGAATGTGTAATGCCTATGACCGTGTCCTTTATCTCTTTGTTCTTCAGTCCTCAACTCCCTGTGTATTGAAGTTGTCATACACTTTGGCACTGCTATAAAAATTAATTTATGGTTATGATATACCATTATTTTTGTTTATTGCAAAATGAAACAAGTATGTATCTCTTGCCACTGTGTACTGGCCTGCCGCCATGCCTGTGGGTAACCTGGCCAGGATGAATAGCAATGTGTCCTACATCTCCCACATGTGTTTGTTTTTGATTATAAAAATATGTACCGCCCCCTGTATAGTCTTTGTTTAAAGTTAGCACCGAACTAATAATAGCATTGTCATGATGCAAGTCTAAGTGACCCTGTGTGTCTGTAGTATACTTAATCATAAAGTTCTCACTATCCATTTCCGCCCAGGCTTTACCATGAAGATGCCATCTGCTTATCGCGGCAGGGAAAACAAACTCTTTCAGAACACGCTTGTATATTTCATCGTATCCAAATGAAGAAATTAATGTATCTACTGTTGGATAAAATTCATGTCTTTTAGTTTGCCATAAAGCCTTCTGCTCTGCTTCATCTATAAGCAACTCACAAAACTCCTCAGTAAACAGCGGGAAAGATATTACATCTTGTATAGGCTCTTCAAATATCATGTCCCAAGCCTTTGTCTTTGCAGCGGGGTGAATCCACTTAGATATCCATTCAGGCCATTTACCCGATTTAAAAATGTGTTCGTGAACAGTAGACTGAGTCCTGCTTGTGTTATCGTTAGATGATTGGAAAGCAATGTCTTCTTTTAATGCAAGTGCACGAGTGTCTCTGGTTACCCAATCCCAATCACCTCGTGGATGAACACAATAAGTAGCAGGCACAAATTCATCTGCCGCTGTTATATACTCCTGAAAGTTATGCTGAGTAAAAGATAATGCACCGGCTTGAGTAACCATATAAGCATGTAAGTTATAAGAGTATCCAGGAACTACAATATCTCCGTAATCCTCTCTATCTGGAGCCATTGCTCTGCGCCCTAAGTAAAGCATATCCCATGTGCTTGGATCTGGAATGATTGAGTAATCTATTTTACCTTTAAAGAAGAAGTCTTCCTCACATATTAAAGCAACCTCTGTTTGATCCTGTACTATTTTTTTCCAGGTATTTAAATGCGCTAAACCACAACCCATTTCACCAACTGTTACTGGTTGGTTCCACCATTTATTATCACTGTCCATAGCCCATGAATCGTGTGGAGACCATTTATAATCTTCAAAAGATCTCGCATCTACACCTGGTACTATAACTACGTCACAATCAATGCCTGCTTCCCTTAGTCTTCCTTTATACTCTTTTAACTTTTTGTCAGAGGTATCCATGGATATTACATAGACTTTTTGAATCATAACGCTTTCTTTTTCATTAAATAAAATTTCCCATTCTTTTGCTACTAACTTCCAGTCACGAGACTTAACATATTCATCAACCTTAGACCAATCTGTTATATGCTTGCTAAACTTATTTAAAGTTTCTTTAAGACCAGCAATAGGGTTTACCAAAGGTCTTACATGATGTCCCAACATCTCGATCGCTGTTAAGCAATAAGTTTCATTGTATGTAGTAGGGTAATACCAACTCTCACACTTAGACATTAGTTTATACAACTCTTTATTTGAAAGGCTACCATGAAAAGTAACGCCTTCTAATTTAGATACACGATCAGAAAAGTTTTGATTGTAGTACTCCAAACCATAACCAGGTGTACATATATCGAGAGTACCATCAAGGTATCCTTTTTCAATATCACTAATTACTGCATCGAGTCCTCGTTCGGGATGCGATGTGTATATATAAGAATCTTTCTTCTTAATGGTGACAGGTTCAAACAGCGATGTGTCAAGGCCGTTACCAATTACTTTTACTTTATCTTCTGAAAAATAAGCAGGCGCTTCATTCCTAATAAAGTATTCTTTATGCCAATTGGTAAGGCAAACAATTGTGTCTGTGTTTAGATAAACATCTTTTATATCTACATCAGACATACGCTGGCCCTTATACCAGTAGTGGGGATGTTCATTGTGTAACCAGAATATCTTCTTAGTCTGTGGCTTTAGATTATAGTATTTTAAGTAGTGTATATATGATACGCCGATAAGGATATCTATCTCTGGGATCTCACTTATGTTTTTTAGATCTACATAATTAAGGGATCCGCTGTTTGGGTATTTGTCAGAAACAGGTTTGACTTGACCTACTACGAAAACACTATGGCCTTGTAAAGCAAGCGACCTTGATAAACCCATTATACATTGCTCTGTTCCTCCTATTCCTTCAGAGTTATAATAGGGGTTCCAAGCACTTGCATAATATCCTGCGTGGAATACAATGACCATTTGTTGATACAATTAAATTAACTATTGCATCACTAAAGATACATTATCTAACTGGTCTTTACAATTCTACTGTATATCACATACGCCCCGTCGGGTATATTATCTATGTATGTAAGCGCTTCTGCCTTTGTCGAGAATGAACGGAACTCATCAAAGTTGTCATCAGTTCTTTCCCATGTTCCATCGGTTTTTAAATCCGCTGTATTGTCTGCGTTTTGTATGTAGAAACTTTCTTGAACCGCCATATTATGTTAATCTTTGAACCATTATACCTCTATATACACTTGCAGATTGCGTTGAGTGATTCCAAAGACCATCAAGAGCATTGGATGTAGTCAACTCATATGCAGATGATGCACTCGCTTGGAATATAAAACATGCGCTAAGAGTGCTAAAGTCTCCATAAGTATTATGACGGAAGTATTGAATTGCCGCTGAACCTATTGGGTTTGTGCTACCCCCTGTCACTTGCTTTAAGTAGAAACCTACACATGAACGGTTATTGTAATTAGACTTTAGTGTCACAGAGTAAGTACACAGATATGTACCAGTTGCTGATATAGTAATTTGATTAGAACTAATATCTACGTTTGTACCCGCTTGACCACCACCTAAAGTTCTGTTTATATTACAACGAGTTTGAGCCGCAGTAAATGTTTGACTGGAGTCAATTCCGCCAATCATAGGAGTAAAACCAGTACCAGGTGTTCCTGCTGTTCCTGTCTGACCCTTTTGGCCTTTACTACCATCTAATCCTGTACCGGTCTCACCCTTCTGTCCTTTGACTGAAACACCTTGCTCACCTTTCTGTCCTTTAACGGACGCACCAGCCTCACCTTTTTGACCCTTGACTGAAGCACCTGCCTCACCTTTCTGTCCTTTGACTGAAACACCTTGCTCACCTTTCTGTCCTTTGACTGAAACACCTTGCTCACCTTTCTGCCCCTTAACTGAAGCACCAGCAGCACCCTTCTGACCTTTGACACTGGATCCCGCAGGCCCCTGTATATTACCAGTTGGTACCCATTGAACACCATCCCACTCATAGATATCACCAGTGGCAGTATCTAAGTACTGATCACCAACATTAGTACCAGTACCAGACGGTGGGCCAACAGCGGAAGTCCAGTTATCTCCTTCTTCACCCTTCTGTCCTTTAGTACCAGCCTCACCTTTCTGTCCTTTGACACTGGCTCCAGCAGCGCCCTTCTGACCCTTAGTGGCAGCACCAGTAGCGCCCTTAGTTCCGGCCTCACCTTTCTGTCCTTTAGTCGCAGTACCGGTTGCACCCTTAGTACCCGCTTCTCCTTTCTGTCCTTTAGTCGCAGTACCAGTTGCACCCTTGGTACCCGCTTCACCCTTCTGACCTTTAGTAGCGGTACCAGTTGCACCTTTAGTACCGGCCTCACCTTTCTGTCCTTTGACTGAAGCACCAGCAGCGCCTTTCTGTCCCTTGACACTTGCACCCTGTGCACCTTTGTCTCCAGCAGCACCCTTAGAACCCGCTTCGCCCTTCTGACCTTTAGTAGCAGCACCCGCAGCACCCTTCTGTCCTTTACCGCCTTGTGGTCCTTGGATGTTTCCTGTTGGCACCCATTGAACACCGTCCCACTCATAGATGTCTCCAGTGGAAGCATCCAAGTACTGATCACCTACGTTAACACCTGGAGTACTCGGCGGTCCTGCTGCTGAGGTCCAGTTATCTCCTTCTTCTCCCTTTTGGCCTTTGGCACCTGCCTCTCCCTTCTGTCCCTTGACAGATGCTCCAGCAGCGCCTTTATCTCCGGCTTCTCCTTTTTGTCCTTTAGTAGCAGTACCGGTTGCACCTTTAGTACCGGCCTCACCTTTCTGCCCCTTAGTGGCAGTACCTGTTGCACCTTTAGTACCGGCCTCACCCTTCTGACCTTTAGTTGCGGTACCGGTAGCGCCTTTAGTACCAGCCTCGCCTTTCTGTCCTTTAACGCTTGCTCCGGCCTCGCCCTTCTGTCCTTTAACAGAAGCACCTGCTTCTCCCTTCTGTCCTTTAACAGAGGCACCGTCTTGTCCTTTCTGACCCTTGGTACCCGCTTCTCCTTTCTGTCCTTTTACGGATGCGCCATCTTGACCCTTCTGTCCTTTACTGCCTTGAGGCCCCAATATATTACCAGTTGGTACCCATTGAACACCATCCCATTCATATATGTCTCCAGTGGCCGTATCCAAGTACTGGTCGCCTATGTTAACACCAGGAGTAGATGGTGGGCCTACTGCTGAGGTCCATGAATCACCTTCAAGTCCTTTTTGACCTTTTGTTCCAGCCTCACCCTTTTGTCCTTTGACCGAAGCACCCTGTGCACCTTTATCTCCTGCTTCTCCCTTCTGACCTTTGACCGAAGCACCCTGTGCACCTTTATCTCCTGCTTCTCCTTTTTGTCCTTTTACCGATGCACCATCTTGACCTTTCTGGCCTTTGGTTCCAGCCTCACCCTTTTGACCCTTAACCGCTGTACCTGTTGCACCCTTGTCTCCGGCTTCTCCTTTCTGACCCTTGACACTGGCACCAGTTGCACCCTTGTCTCCAGCCTCTCCCTTCTGGCCTTTAACTGAAGCACCTGTTTGACCCTTGTCACCAGCCTCACCTTTCTGACCTTTAACAGAGGCTCCATCTTGACCCTTCTGTCCTTTTTCACCTTTACTACCTTGTGGTCCTTGGATGTTCCCAGTAGGTACCCACTGTACACCGTCCCACTCATAGACATCGCCTGTAGCAGTATCAAGGTATTGATCACCTACATTAACACCAGGGGTTGAAGGAGGTCCAACAGCGGAAGTCCAAGAGTCTCCCTCTTGGCCCTTAACTCCTATTTCTCCTTTTTGTCCTTTCTGACCCTTGTCTCCGGCTTCGCCTTTCTGACCTTTAGTACCAGCCTCTCCTTTCTGTCCTTTATCTCCCGCTGTTCCTTTATCTCCAGCCTCACCTTTTTGTCCTTTGACAGATGCTCCTTGTGCGCCTTTGTCTCCAGCCTCACCTTTCTGCCCCTTGACAGATGTACCTGTTGCACCCTTGTCACCAGCCTCACCTTTCTGCCCCTTAACACTGGCTCCGTCTTGACCCTTTTGTCCTTTCTCTCCTTTACCACCTTGTGGTCCCTGAATATTCCCGGTTGGAACCCATTGAGTACCATCCCATTCATATACGTCACCAGTCGCTGTATCTAAGTATTGATCACCTACATTGGTACCCGGAGTAGACGGAGGTCCAACAGCAGATGTCCAAGAGTCTCCTTCTTGTCCTTTAAGACCTATTTCACCTTTCTGACCTTTTTGTCCTTTGTCACCAGTTGTACCTTTATCTCCTGTATCTCCTTTGGTACCATCAATTCCTTTTTGTCCTTTCTCACCCTTATCTCCAGTGATGCCCTTATCTCCCGTAGTTCCTTTGGTACCATCGATACCCTTCTCACCTTTAGTACCGTCAATCCCTTTTTGACCTTTGTCACCCTCTTCTCCTTTTTGGCCTTTTACAGATGCACCGTCAATCCCTTTTTGACCTTTCTCACCCTTACCGCCTTGTGGTCCCTGTATATTACCGGTAGGTACCCACTGAGCACCATCCCATTCGTAGACATCACCAGTCGCTGTATCTAAATACTGGTCACCTATATTAACGCCTGGAGTACTTGGGGGTCCAACAGCGGAAGTCCAAGAGTCTCCTTCTTGTCCTTTAACACCATCTTGTCCCTTCTGACCCTTTTCACCTTTATCCCCCGCTGTTCCTTTATCACCTGTAGCGCCTTTGGTACCATCTATACCTTTCTGGCCTTTATCACCAGCAGTACCTTTGTCACCCTCTTCTCCCTTTTGACCTTTTACCGATGCACCATCTTCACCTTTTTGTCCTTTACCTCCTTGTGGACCCTGTATGTTTCCGGTTGGTACCCACTGAGCACCATCCCATTCATATACATCACCAGTATTGGTATCGAGATATTGATCACCTACGTTAACACCTGGAGTAGATGGGGGGCCTACCGCCGAAGTCCAACTATCTCCTTCTTGACCTTTAACACCGTCTTGTCCCTTCTGGCCTTTCTCTCCTTTATCACCAGTAGTTCCTTTATCACCTGTAGTTCCCTTGGTACCATCTATACCTTTCTGACCCTTATCTCCTTCTTCTCCTTTTTGACCTTTAACGGAAGCCCCGTCTTGGCCCTTCTGACCCTTCTCACCTTTGCCTCCCGCTGGTCCTTGGATGTTTCCAGTAGGCACCCACTGAGCGCCATCCCACTCATAAACGTCACCTGTAGCAGTATCAAGATATTGATCACCTATGTTAACTCCGGGAGTAGATGGGGGGCCTACCGCCGAAGTCCAAGAGTCTCCCTCTTGACCTTTAACACCGTCTTGTCCCTTTTGTCCTTTATCTCCTTTGTCGCCAGTTGTACCTTTAGTACCGTCAATACCCTTCTCTCCTTTGGTACCATCGATGCCCTTCTCACCTTTATCTCCGGCAGTACCCTTGTCACCAGTAGTTCCCTTAGTTCCGTCTTCACCCTTCTGGCCCTTACCGCCAGCAGGACCTTGGATGTTCCCGGTTGGTACCCATTGAGCACCGTCCCATTCGTAGACATCGCCTGTAGCAGTATCAAGGTATTGGTCACCTATATTAACGCCTGGAGTAGACGGTGGGCCAACAGCGGAAGTCCATGAATCACCCTCTTGTCCTTTAAGACCGTCTTGTCCCTTTTGGCCCTTCTCTCCTTTGTCTCCCGTAGTTCCTTTAGTCCCGTCAATACCTTTCTCACCTTTGGTGCCGTCGATACCTTTCTGACCTTTATCTCCAGAAATACCTTTATCTCCAGTAGTTCCTTTAGTTCCGTCTTGACCCTTCTGACCTTTACCACCAGCAGGACCCTGGATGTTCCCAGTAGGTACCCACTGTGCACCATCCCACTCATAAACGTCACCTGTAGCAGTATCCAGGTATTGGTCGCCTATGTTAACACCTGGAGTACTCGGTGGTCCAACAGCAGATGTCCATGAGTCACCTTCTTGACCCTTGACGCCATCTATACCTTTCTGGCCTTTCTCTCCTTTGTCTCCGGTAGTCCCCTTAGTTCCGTCTTCACCCTTCTGGCCCTTCGTACCATCGATACCCTTCTCACCTTTGTCCCCGGAAATACCTTTGTCCCCCGTAGTTCCTTTAGTGCCATCTTGACCTTTTTGCCCTTTGCCTCCGGAAGGACCTTGGATGTTTCCAGTTGGTACCCATTGGGCGCCATCCCATTCGTAGACATCGCCAGTCGCTGTATCGAGATATTGGTCTCCTATATTAGTACCAGGAGTGCTTGGTGGTCCAACAGCAGATGTCCAACTATCTCCTTCTTGGCCCTTGAGACCGTCTTGTCCCTTTTGTCCTTTTTCTCCTTTGTCACCAGTTGTACCTTTGTCTCCTATATTTCCTTTGGTACCATCGATGCCCTTCTCGCCTTTAGAACCGGCTTCGCCTTTGTCGCCAGTAGCGCCTTTGGTACCGTCTTCACCCTTCTGGCCTTTACCTCCAGCCGGACCCTGAATATTTCCAGTAGGCACCCATTGTGCGCCGTCCCATTCGTAGACATCGCCGGTGGCCGTATCCAAGTATTGGTCACCTATGTTAACTCCGGGAGTAGATGGGGGACCTACTGCTGAGGTCCATGAATCACCTTCTTCTCCTTTTAACCCATCAATTCCTTTTTGACCTTTCTCTCCTTTGTCTCCGGTAGTACCTTTATCGCCAGTGGCGCCCTTAGTCCCGTCGATACCTTTCTCACCTTTAGAACCGGCTTCGCCTTTATCACCAGCAGTTCCCTTATCGCCAGTAGTTCCTTTAGTTCCGTCAATTCCTTTTTGCCCTTTGCCTCCGGCAGGACCCTGGATATTTCCGGTGGGGACCCATTGGGCACCATCCCACTCATAAACATCGCCAGTGGCCGTATCTAAATACTGATCACCTATGTTAACCCCAGGAGTTGAAGGCGGCCCAACAGCGGAAGTCCAACTATCACCTTCTTGTCCTTTAAGACCATCTTGTCCTTTTTGACCTTTTTCCCCTTTATCTCCAGTAGTACCCTTGGTACCATCAATTCCTTTTTCTCCTTTATCTCCGGCAGTACCCTTGTCTCCCGTGGTTCCTTTGGTACCATCGATACCCTTCTCTCCTTTATCTCCAGCAGCACCCTTGTCTCCAGCATCTCCCTTGGTGCCGTCAATTCCTTTTTCCCCTTTATCACCAGTAGCACCTTTCGTACCGTCAATGCCTTTTTCTCCTTTGTCACCAGTATCTCCCTTGGTGCCATCAATTCCTTTCTCTCCTTTTTCTCCAGCGGTACCTTTGTCTCCTGTATCTCCTTTAGTACCATCAATGCCTTTTTCACCTTTCTCTCCAGCAGTACCTTTATCACCAGTATCGCCCTTGGTACCATCAATACCCTTTTGGCCTTTATCTCCAGCCTCGCCCTTATCACCAGTAATACCCTTATCTCCAGTAGTACCTTTATCCCCTATATTTCCTTTAGCGCCTTCTTCTCCTTTGGTGCCATCTATACCTTTCTGACCTTTGTCTCCAGAAATACCTTTGTCACCAGTAGTACCTTTTTCTCCAGTATCACCTTTAACACCGATCTCACCTTTAGCACCTTCTGATCCTTTTGCACCGACTTCACCTTTGTCGCCCTGTATACCTTTATCACCAGTAGTACCCTTCTCTCCAGTATTTCCTTTTGATCCAGTATCGCCCTTAACGCCTATTTCCCCTTTAGAACCTTTAAGACCTATTTCACCCTTCTGGCCCTTTTGACCCTTGTCTCCTTTAGCACCAACAAGTTGGGTAACACTACCAGGAGTTATTACCGCTGTTGTTTGAGGAGGAAGTGTTATATCGAAAACAAGTCCGCCTGCTTCTATTACTATGATTTCTACTTCAGCCATTAGGGGTTATTCTGAAATTTATGTTACGATGTCCTGCACTACCTCAAAGGTTCCATAGAACCAAGTCTCAACAGTGCCGGCAGATGTAAGTGTTGATTGAAAGCCATATACATATGTACCTGCTGGTACCTGCATATTAGCCGCTGTTATAGTTACCACGAGATTTCCATTGATATCTCCAGTAGCACTTATATCGGTATCGGCTATAACCAGTGGTCCATTGTCATATTCTCTAACTTCCATTTTAAAAGAGTATAGAGTAAGATCTAACTTCACACCATTCGAGGATGCTACAACAGAGTTTAAGATAAACGTGTCTCCACGACGCGTACAGATATTTAACTGTGCAGCGTTGTTCATATTTAAGTTTGTCGGGTTAGGACATGAACATGGACTATTTGAGCATCCGCAAGCCATATTACGATAGGGTTAAGTTTGTTATTACTTCTTCTTCCATTGGGGGCCTTTCTCCTTGACGTTGAGCAATTAATTTACTTTGAGCAGCAGCCTGCTTGTCTATACGAGCGTCTTTACGATTCTCTGATTCTGCTTGTTCTTGTTGCTTTACCCCACTCTCAATTTGTTGTTCAACAATACCGTACTCACCTTTTATGTTTTCTAATTGAATCTTGTATTGATACTCAAGTTCTAAGAGTTGTGCTTTTGCTTGTGTCTCTAATTGAATGCGCTGTGCTTCTATCTGAGCCTCCATTTGTTTTTTCTGCATTTCAATCTGACCAGCAACTTGTGATGACTCAGCATTTGCCTGTGCCTGCATCTGCATATTTTGAGCCGCCATTTGTTGTTGCTGCTTCATGCGCTTCTTACGACGAACAACTAATAATCTTTCTGCTTGCTCAACATCTTTGATTTGTCTGATAGCAATAGCGTCTTCAAGATCGATTTCTTTTTGAGCAAGTGCTATTTGAATGTTTTGTTCTAAGTAGGCTTTGTCCATCTCGTTCATTTCTGTAACAACCATTACTCCGAAGTTGTACATAGATAGATTATCAAACGATGTTATTACAGCCATGTTTGTTTCTCCAATAGCGTTGGTATACGCTTTATAAAGAATACTTTTTGGTGGTATAATCTGTAAACATTTCACAACGTCTTCACAAACCTTTTTGTAAAGAACCATAGCAGCGTTAGTAATATCATATATAGCATTGTTACCTGCGGCTATTTGCTGCTGTCTAACGCCTACAAGAGCATCTCCTTTAGGTGATGTTCCATCCATGACCTCATTGATCCCTGTGGCATCTCTAATCATCCTTAGATAGTGATTGTATATCGCAACCAATTCTGTGATGTTTCTGATAGCATTCCCTATTTCTCGAACCGGTGGGTTTTGGAAACCACCTTCTGGATTTTTACTTCTGTAATAGAAGATACCAGTTTGTTCGTATATGTCTTGAATCTCTAACGGCTGAAGTTCTCCGCCTCTACCAAGTTGTACATTCTCTAATCCCTCAATATCTATGATCAAGCCATCAGGCTTTGCCTTAGCAATAGATTGTTGAATCTTGAGGTGTGTGATTTGTAACATATCAGCAAACCCAATAACAGAGGAAACCATTGACTTCGGAATCATTCCTCTAATGTTTGTTGCAATGGCGCTGTATGATAATGTAGCACGGGAAATATCATGTACGTTCTTCGGTATGTTTTTCTTAGGGCCGTAGTCAAACATTAACTCTGTACCCACAATGTAAGTACCTCCGTATACCGTAGCGTTACTCATGTACAGTGCTTCTCGATCGTATACAGATTGCTGAGGAGCATTGTACTCTGTCCCTTTGTAATAAAAGCCTATGTTTCCATAAGCAGATTCTTTCTTCTCGTATATAATGTTGTCGACAGACATGAACTCAAAGTCCATAACTTCAACCTTGTACTCATCGTATCCCTGACGGTAACGTGTACCTGGACGATCATATGTATAGCCAGCAGAACTAAATTGAGTCGGATTGTTTCCGTACTTGTTCATTACTGTCTTTGCAATCTGTTCGTATTGTGCTTCAGTAAACTGATCACCAGCAATACGCTTGAGTTCCATTATGGTTATGAACTTGAAATGTCCAGCATATGTCAGGTCACCAAAGTTCGGATCATCAGTATAATTATGTACAAATCGTTTTGGATCAACATACTCTTCTTTGATGCCATAGTTAGGATCATTAGTACGTTTAGCCACAGCCATACCAAGAGTGGCCAAGTCTTCAACACAACGGCGATATATAGATTCATTAAAATTATTCCACTTGAGAGTCAGTTCAGTAGCAATCTGTGCAGATATCTCAGCGTCTGTTTTAATATTTGTATCAAGAAATATTTCTGTTTCCTCTGGTGTTTCCGGTAGTTCGTTTGGATCTATTGAAACATTTAAACCAAGTGCTTTGGCTTCTTCTATTATGTTACGGTTTTCGATACGTAAAATAGTAGAGGCTTTCTTTTTATCTTTTTCTGATCTGGAAAGAGGATCTATTGCCTGTATCTGTGGATACGGTTCTTTAGATAATATCTTGTTTACAACAATCTTTACAAACTTTGGTACAATCGGAACAGGCGTGTAATCAAGAGTTAGTAGTGTTCCGTCTCCATTGTTAGGGTCAAGAGAATTTAGAATCTGTCTGTATATAGACGTGTCTTGAGTTCCCTGGGCATAGTCTCTACAGCGTTCCATTTCTGTATTTCTTCTACCGTACAATGAATTTTGATAGTCACTCCCAACCCATTGAGCGAACATGGCCTTGGCATATTGCAGACCATAGGGCATAGACATCTTTTCCTCTGTGCCTGCTAAAGCGTCTGGAAAGGAAGACTGTCCTGATTTATATTGGTTATCCATACTTGAGATTGCTACTTATGCAAATATACTTCTTATTATTTTCGTATAATTATCTGACCCTTTCTGAAGAATTGCTTCTTTTCGAAATCAGTTTTAACTTGAACAGGCTTATGTCCTTGAGCAGCAAGCAATGCCAATCCACTTGATATAGAAAGGTCATACTTAGTTCTGTCATCTATTTTAAAATTAACCCAGTCTTCAAGGGTTCTTTCAAAATACATTTTCCCAAACGCAAGCGTATCTTCATTGAGTCCAACGTGATCGTGGATGTATGCTTCTATCGCTTGAGCATGAGCCTGTATGACATCTTTTGAATTCGATGGTATACCCTTTGTTTTAGTTTTGGTGCTTTGGAATTTAGAGCCTAAGTGTTCTGGTCTTTCCATTAAGAAGTGGTCGTAACCCCTTGTCTCAAAGTACCTTGCGATACCGTACTTATTGTTTTCAATTAACACAGGGTAACCGTAAAACTTAGCAGCCATCAAAACATCCTCGTAAAATATTTTAGCAAGAGGTGGTCGTGATGCGTATTCAGCGACAAACATATTTGATGGGTGACCCATGTTGAATTTGTTGTAGAAATGACATGCGCCCTTTGATCCTCTTCCGTCTACTGTTGCATCAATATCATAACTATCCACGCCAGCACAACCTATCCAGGCATTTTCAGGTTTTGGTTTGTTTCTCAAATCAGAAGGGGGCATCCATGCTACACGCCATCTTCCGTTTGGATCAGGCTTAAACATAACTTCTGTGTCCTGCTTACCTCCTGACCAAACAAAGTTTCCTACTACAACTGGAGAAGGATATAGATCATCATTGTATTCTATCTGTTCGTAAATCTTTTGTACGTTGAACAGAGATGCTTTAGCGCTGTCTCTAAATGCCTCTGCTTCAGTGAACGGGAACTGGCGTATTACCTCATTAAGTTCATAAGAATCGTTTACCAATGCTTTACGCTCATTCTTTAAGTAAGTCTTTGCTCCTATAGATATAGGCTCATCAAACTCCGTATAAACCGTTTTCTCTGGGTCTTCGACCACTGGCATCCCATACTTATCAAAGAAGCCCTCAAGTGCATCGTAAGACGGTATAAAGACAGAGTACAGTCCACTGCGTGTTCGACCGTTGTCGTTTCTTTCTCTTGGATCGCTTGCACCATACAAATCCCTAAACTGTTTACCACCTCTATCCAGTGGATTGACAGTGCTACCAACAAGAGCCTTTCCTACGATTCTACGTCCAACTAATAAACAAGTACGCTGTATCCTCCAAGCCTCTCTTATGTCGTTCCCCTTTTCCCACTTACCTGCTTCATCCAGATATAACATATGTAGTTTCTCCCCATCATATGCATTGGTCGTAGTATTCTTCCAGTTTACAATTGTATTGAGTGCCTCACCAGAAGAAGCAGTCTTATTTTTCTTCGTGATTCTTTTTGAAGGCTCACGAAATGCGAGTTCCATACGGGGGTTGGTAGTACCGTCTTGTATAGGCTTAAAGAAAAAAGGCAGTGACTTATACATAGGCACCACCTTCTTCATAAATATATTTTCTTGTGCATCTGTTCCTGTCTTCGACATGATGCCCAATAGTTTTTCTTTTACCTGAGTGCCCTCATTAACAAGTATAGACGCAGACATATTTGTGTATCCAGAACGACGACACTTCACGTAGATCTGTCCAACACATCTTGGATCCTTTATGCATGCCTCAAGATGTATGAATAGTTTCCTTTGAAAGTCAAGGAACGATGGGTATCCAATATCGATCTTACACCACTGTAAGAAGAAGTAGTGGTTACCTGTGATATAGGTAGGTACCCCGTTGTTGTAAAACCATACTCCATCTCTACGTCTTTTAAATTCTTGACTTATATAGGGCGTGAACTTTTTTCTAAATGACTCTGGCATTCCCAGCCACTCTTCCATCGACCGGATCTTTTTAAGATCATCAGGAAGCCCCTCTCTCACCCATCTTTGATCTTCCTTTTTTAAATTATTAAAAAGTATATCTTTCTTGGCTGGTTGCTTAGGGAACTGTATGGGTAAGTCAAAGTATAACCTGACGTTGCCTTCGGTTTTGTCAGGGCAGATATTTATTACAATCTCATCTTCTATTTCTACAAGTCCCGCCATTGTTTAATAATCCCAGTAGATGAAGACTTGATTACTTTGAGAATTTTTCTGCGAATCCTCCTGAATAGTCTTGTTCTTCTTTAATCTGTCCACTTTCTTTAAGTGTCTTAATGAGTTGTTCAAGTCTTTCTCTTTCAACAATAAGTTCTTTAGCGTCAACAGCGGTAATTTTAATTGACTGAAGTTCAGCCTTTCTTTGAGATCCGCTAAGTTCTTGATCTACAGGCTTTTGTATTTCAGCAATCATGTTGTCAATTGCAATATCCATCGCTGCAACTAATCTTTGCGCTGTTACTATGTTATGCTTCTGCTTCGATGACTTTGCCATGTATGTGTTTTAAGTATACCCTAAACATTGTTTCACCATCAACCTCCATTCGATAGTCAGAATTCTTTCGAATAATAACTTTATCGCCGGGTACCAATCCAGTTTCTTCTAATCTATCAGAACCATACTTGATATATCCATATTGGTTATACTCATGTTTCTCTTCTAATAGATGCAGTGTGTCACTTTTTAATTCTTGCTCTTCTTCTGCTGGTATAAGAAATATCCATTCCCCCAGTAACTTAACCTCACCAGTTTTTTTACTCTTGTGTGCATACGCTTGACAAGACAGAGGGTCATAGCCTCCGTCGTAGTAGACTATATATACATCGTTGTTTGGATCAAGCCACTGGCCCCTTTTCGCACTCTCTTCTAATTGATCAGCACCATCCTGAAGAACCAAATGATTACCGCCCAATATTACATGATGATGAAAGTACATTGTGTCTCCGATCTCTACCCCTGTGTCATATTTTTCTGGAACACCAACAACCTCTCCTTCCATGGTACGATGCTTAAACTCATCCCACTTGGTGTCAATATATATCTCCTCTCCGTTAAGAGTTACAGTGTCTTGTGTTACATTAGGAACTCTTACAAGAAAATGTTTTAAAGGTCTCATATTGGTTCTGGAGCCTCAAACTTTAATTCTGTTGTTGGCGCTTCATCCCAAAGGTTTATTGCAATAGCAGATCTTGTTCCTTTGGTTACAGTTGTAACTCTGTGATGAGTGTTACCTGCATCAAATATGATTAACCTATTGTGCTTTGCTTGGATTCTTTCAGGCTCATTGTCAGGACCATTGGAGAATATCTCAAGGTATCCTCCCTCTATATCCATTTCAACAGGATAGAACACTGTACCTATGATAGGAGCCTTTACTACACCTTCTGATTTCCAAAGGGCTTCATCTTTATCTAAGTGCATGTTTAGGTTAGAAACCCCTTTACCTTCACCGTATTGTCCGGTCCAGTACTCAAACCCATCTAAAGACACCGATCCATACGGAGGATAGTCTCTCCATATATAACAGATTAGTCTTTTCTTTAATGTATCGTCTGGTGAGTTCCACCATCCGTCCCACCAGTAGTAAGATCCGTTGTCACTAAATAGGTATTCCTTGTTAAGTTCAAGATCCATCAACAGATCCCGATCTTTTATAAAATTATCAATTACAATCATTCGAAGTCACAATCATGTTCAATTAATACTGGCATATCATCTACTGTTTTCCAAAGCATTATGCCCTGTTCTTTATTATAGATGTATACAAGATAGCGACGAATTCCGTGTTTTACAAAACATCTGTCGTCTAATACGATAGAATCGATTACTGACTCTCCTGCCTTCTGGCCCACATAGTAAGCCATGGCATCTTTCGGGTTTTGCCCGATAATGATTTTTCTAATAAGTTCCATTTCATTTAATTTAACCAGTAGTCAATTGAAGAGGAATCTCCTCTGTCACTTTCATCTTGTAAATAATTAGTGAAAGTATCTTCTACTGTATCTGTCATTAATTCATATTCCTCTATTGCGGACATATGCATACCGCACATAAACTCATACCTATCATTGGTATCAAAATCTTCGTCTCCAGGCATAAATGCGCCAAAACAATACATAGATAGGAACTCTTCTTTACCGCCATAGGAATCCATAAGATCATCGATCTCATCAAGTTTTAATCTTAACTGCTGGAAGAATTCTAATCTCTCTTGTTTCGTCATTATAACGCTGTGTTATCACCCATGTACTCAACCTCCAGAGATGTGTTGACTCCGTATACGTTAACTCCTAACCCGTCGGCTTGACCTGTAAGTCTGATTTTATAACCTGCTGCACCATCCGAATAATAAAGAGCCGAAAGAGTATATGTGCTTATATCCCCGGCTACTGCTGGTACCGTTATCGTCCGAATGTTTGCACTATTAACTTCTATATTGAAAGTCGCAGAATCCGTTAGTATTACCTGTATAGTTCCTGTTATTTTAAACCATCCTTCAACCTCGTTTATTAGAACAGAATCTCTTGGATCAGAAACTTGAGAAATAGATAATCCAGGTTGTGAAGCACCATTGGCCAGTGTACCAAACCATACTGAACTACCAGTTGCTGTAGTTGCTCCAGTCGCTGAAGTATCTTCGTATATCTCTGCGTACTGAACAAGCGTGTTAGTCGCTGTGCTACTCATTTGTAAAGTTGCTCCTGCACGAGCGTACATGATACCTACTGTTGCTGTTCCAGCAGTTATAGAATTACCTACTGCCGTTGCTAAATCTGATTGCTCAATATATTTATAGGCACTTGTGCTTTCGTCCCAGATTAGATACTTATCGTTATTTGCTGGCTGAGTGATTTGACTTAGTAGCGCTGGGTCTTTTAACTCAATAGTGCTTCCTGTTGCAGACAGTGGGGTATTTGCTGTGATCGATGCCGTACCAATTGGACTGGTGCTGAGGTTACGTGTTACAACAACGCCACTACCATCAAGCATGAGGGCCGTAGTATTTGAAGTGGATGTAGATGGTGTCCCAGATATCTTTAACGATCCTGTTGTCTCTACTGTATCTGTAGATATCTTTAACGCTGTATCGTTACCTGCTCCATCTTCAACGACCTGCTCAGTGGCTGATGCCTCTGAAGACTGAAGTTTCAGTAGTAGGTTAAATGTATCCTTTATTTTATTTCCGCTAAGTGATGCCATATGATTATGTTTGTAGTAGCAAAGATACTGATATGCCTAAAAGTAGGGTAGACCGAAAGAAAAGATTCCGTGAATTCTCTAAGATAAACAAAAAGTTTGTCAAAGAAAACTATTTAAAGAATCTTACATACCTATACAGAGACGCTAAGAACAATTATAGTCTAACCAGGCCTGAAGTAGATTTCATTTTGTTTGTTTATGATCTTGAATTCTGGACGATAAACTACGTTGCAACTAAAATGCAGAAGAGTGAAGCGCAAATGCGAAAGGATTTTATATGGACACTAAAGAGTAAAGGCTACATATACAAGCACTTCGATAAACTAACACCCAGTCAGCACATAGAGGATCATATATTCAGAGAAGAGACTAAGTATAACTATGCAGTACGATACGCCTTAACGCAAAAAGGCCGGCTAATAGTAGCCCGCCTTTACCGCAAGATGGGTGGAGAGGAGGAGTTTAACCCTTAGCCTTGCG